>MTKZ01011036.1_pt1 | contig 23820 bp, 17 predicted proteins | sample 1042781 | NCBI WGS metagenome assembly MTKZ01 (sample SAMN06212207, study PRJNA360539) | anaerobic digester metagenome | biome: Wastewater treatment plant; material: sludge; isolation source: anaerobic digester fed with sludge from wastewater treatment plant | place: Denmark: WWTP Viborg ... | reverse complement strand
ACATGCCGCCCAGCATACCACGCCAAACGACATTGTAAAGAGTTATCTGTTACATAACACTAGGGGCTTTTGATGCTGCCGGGGTGGATCTGGAAATAGAAGCGCCAGAGCGTCAGGCCGCCCACGATGGAAAGGCTTTTCCAGTTGAAGCACTCGTGCAGCACGGGCGTTTGTCCGCGCAAGGCCCAGGTGCGCGCGCGGGTCGGACGAGTACTCAATCCACTTTCGTCGATAAAGACAAGAGTGCGGCGCTGCTGGCGGGCCTTTTTTTTAAAGCCGGCCCGCGCACCCGCTTCAGTGCCCAATGGCCCGTTCGTCACGCTCGAGGGCCCGACGTTCCGGGCGCTGGCAACTGAACCCGCTGGCTCCCAACAGCCGCCAGACATGCCCCGGATGATAGCGCACTCCCGTCAACTCCTGGATCAAGGCGGCCACGCGTGGCAGTGTCCACAGGGCGGTCTTGTAGCCGGCGGCCTCCGGACCGGCCAGCAGGGCGGTCGTAACCTGCTGGGCCTGTTCGACCGTCAGCTTGGGTTTGCGACCGGCCGGACCTTTGCTGGCCAGGGCGGCCAGACCGCCTTTTCCCCAATCGCTCCTCCACCGGTAAGCCATCTGCCGTGCCACACCCAAACGGCGGGCTACTTCAGGCGCAGGATACTCCTGGGCGAAGAGTTTGGCCGCTTCCCGACAGCGCTTTTCCATCTCGACGTGGTCTCGGGTCTTCGACATGCCCTGACCTTACCACATAACCCGACGAATGTCACTCTATTATACGAGGCTCAATAAGTGTGGTCGCGCTGGTTTGGATCAGCCCCGTGGCCATCTGCAGCGCGGCGAAGAAATTCAAAGTTCCGTGCCGCTTATAGGTGCTTTTACAGCCGCGCACGATCTTGCTGTTGTCGGTCTCCACATAACCGGTGGCCCGCTCCAAGGCTTGGATGCTGGGCTTTTCATCCACACTGATAACCAAGGCATTCTCCGGCGGATTGAGATAGAGCCCCACGATGTTGGCCGCCTTGGCGGCAAATTCCTTGTCCGTGCTGACACACCACGAACGTTGCCGTTGGAGGCAAATCCCTTCCTGGCGCAACCCCCGCCACACGGCATGCACGGAACCGCCGAGTTTTACCGCCACCGCTGGCCCATCCCAGCAGGCTTGACCTGCTGACGGCGTGGTTTCCAAGACGGCCAGCACCTGGGTGCGGAAGTCCGCGCCATAAACCGGCCTGGCGCCGGGGCGTGGCGCATCGCGCAGCCCAGCCAGCCCACCTTGCACAAAGCGCTGCCGCCACTTGATAACGGTATTGGGGCGGGTGCCACCCTCCCGGGCAATCTGTTGGACGCGCCTTCCCTCCAGACAACCCAGAATAATGCGAGCTCGTTCTACCATCTGCTTGGCTTCCGTCCGACTGGCCGCCACCGCTTCAAGGTTTGCTGATCCTCCGAACTACAGGTAATTTGAGGTGCTGTTCGTGGCATGCACCCCACATTATATATTATCGTTTAATAGCGCAAGTAAGCACTAGGGAGAGTGCCGCTTTCCCATGATCCATTTTTACAAGGTAGGAAATAGGGTTGCGCGTTTCGTTGCTTTTGGGCGCACCAGAAATTGAGGCTTCAAGTGTCAGAGGAGGGGTTCAGCATTGACGGGGATAATAAGTGTTTTTAGATTTACGCAAGTGTGAATGGCACTTGCCAGGCCGATGACGAGAACGGAACCGAGCTCTGTACTACATGCGGGCTTTGTTGCAATGGTGTGCTTTTTGCCGATGTCCGGTTTCGCCCCGGAGATGATATTGCACGCTTGCATTCACTTGGCCTGCCCGTAAAAGCCTCCCAGTCCGCTACGCGACTCCCTCGGTTCACGCAGCCGTGCGCAGCTTTTGATGGTTTCCGCTGCTGCGTTTATACCGACCGGCCCAGCTACTGTCGCGAGTTTGAGTGTGCTCTTCTCCAGAACTTTAAAACGGGCTGCACGGAACTCGACGCAGCCCGACGGATCATTCGCACGGCGCGAGAACGGGCTGAAAAAATCAGCAGCCTACTCGAGGCTTTGGGCGACCGAGCGCTGGGTCAACCTTTGAGTATCCGTTTCCGCAATGCCAGCAAGCATATCACTCGGCGGAATTTGGACGAAGCTACGGCCGAGACTTATTCTCGACTGACATTGGCCGTGCATGACCTCAACCTGCTGCTGAGCAGTGCTTTTTATCCGCGGAGCACAAATTCGGCCAGGAAGATTCGAGCGAGACGAACCGTCGTGGCTGCCGCCAGCGTTATTTTTGCCCTATTCTTTGCCTATGTCCCCCTTTTGGCCGACCTCGTTGAGCTAAGGAACGGCGATCGCTATGTTGGCCAAGTCCTATCCCTCGATACGAATACGGTTGTGCTCCAGAGCGGCGTGCTCGGACTGCTGCAACTCCCGCGCAGTCAGGTTGCGAGAATGACTATAGGTTCCATGGCGGCAACCAATTCTTCTGGTAGACCACTAGCGGTTTCCGTAGAAACCACGAATGCTGCCGTGGAACTGCCCCCTGTACTACGCGGTCTTGCCTCAAGCAGCAATCTTATCCAGCAAGTACAGAGGCAGTTCCTGAGTGAGGCCGGGCCCGAGGCCAACGATAAGTTCACGGAACTGCTCGGCGACCTGTTGAGCGGCCGGCTAAGTGTGGCTGATATCCGCACGCAGGCCCGGGCTGTTGCCGACCAACTTCGAGAGCTCAAACGCGAGGAAGGCGGGCAAATGGGGTTTATGATTGATGCCTATCTGGCCATTCTAGATCGTTTCATTGGGCAAACCTCCCAGTCAGATACCACGATCAATGTCCCAACAACATTGGCTGGCTCAAATGCCCCTCCCGTTCAACGAAAGAAATAATGGTGCAGCCGATGCCGCGGCCGGGAAAGGCCGACGCTTGAACTGGCTGGGCATCTGGATACCTTCTGACTCATGAACTTGGAAGATCATTTGGGCGACATCATTCGCAAGGCGCGCTCTATGTCCCAGACTTCCCCTGCCGTCGCCGCTCGGGCTGCCGAACTGTCGGAGACAGAACTGGCGACACTGGAGGAATCCGGGAAGGTTCCTGGAAAGTTCAACCTGGCCGCACTCGCCGAACTAGTCGGTTTGCACCCCGGCAAGCTTGAAGCCTTGGCGTGTGGTTGGCGGCCTGCCTCCAAGGATTTAAGCGTTTGGCGCGAGTTGCGTTGCCTTACTACCGCTGCGGGTGGGATGGCAGTCAATTGTTATGTGGTTTGGGATGAAGTCTCGCGGGAGGCGGCATTGTTCGACACCGGATGGGAGGCCCAGCCCATTGCCGAGTTGGTCGCCGGCAATCAGCTTCAGCTTCGTCACATCTTCATCACCCACAGTCATGAAGATCATGTCGCTGCCCTGGGCGAGTTGCGCCGGTTGTATCCCAAAGTACGCCTCCATTCCGGTGCCCGCAATGCCCCCGTGGACCAACGCAATCGCGCGAACGATTTCATTCACCTCGGCAGCCTGCGTATTACCCACCGCGAGACGCCCGGCCACGCTGAAGACGGCACGACGTACATCGTCGGCAACTGGCCCGACGATGCTCCACACGTCGCTCTGGTGGGTGACGCATTGTTTGCCGGGTCTCTTGGCCGCGGCAACCAGTCCTGGGATCTGGCCCATCAGCGAGTGCGTGAACAGATTCTCAGCCTACCGCCGGAAACATTGCTTTGCCCCGGCCATGGCCCGCTGACCACAGTGGCTGAGGAAACGGCCCACAATCCCTTTTTTCTGATTTGAGGCGCGACGGAAAGATTTGCCCCGAATAGCTCTTCTGGCCCACATGAATCCGGCCACCAGTTCGCGCGAAAAGAACTCTGCGGCCTTCAACTCCGTGCTTGCCGCCTTTTTATTGACGGCCTTGAAGGTGGTGGTAGGCCTGCTCAGCGGCAGTTTGGGTATCCTTGCGGAGGCCGCACATTCCGGCCTGGATCTCGCAGCGGCGACGATCACTTTGGTGGCTGTGCGAGCCGCAGCCAAACCTCCTGACCGTGGCCACGACTACGGCCACGGCAAGGTGGAGAACCTGGCGGCCTTTTTGGAAACGCTCTTGCTGTTGGCCACCTGTGCCTGGATTGTCCATGAATCGTTTTTACGGCTGACCGTTCGACAGGTCCAAGTGGATGCATCCGTCTGGGCCTTTGCAGTCATGGCTGTTTCCATTGCGGTGGACGTCTCGAGGTCCCGGATGCTTTATCGGGTGGCGGTCAAACATCGAAGCCAGGCACTTGAAGCCGACGCACTGCATTTCAGCACTGATGTCTGGAGTTCGGCCGTGGTGATTCTGGGGTTGGTGGGGGTGCGGCNNACGGTCAGCGGCCGGCTGGGGCTGCGCGCCATCCAGGCTTTGCTGGACTCGTCTCCCCCTGGTGCGGGGGAGCAGATCAAGACGGTCGTAACGGCGATGGAAGGCGTGGTGGACTGCCATGCTGTTCGCGTCCGTCACTCAGGACCGCACTACTTCGTAGATTTGCATATCACCGTGGACGGCGAACAATCGCTGCGCGCAGCACATGAGTTAACTGAACGAGTGGAGCAAGCGGTGGCGGAACTGTTCCCCGAGGCGGACGTGACAGTGCATCCAGAGCCGACACCGGCTCCTGGCAACCCGCCGCCGAACCCCTTGGGCGGCACGCCGGCCTGATTTTTGATCCGAGCGCTGTTGTTTTTTTGAGGCAGGAGCTCCGTCCGCATCGCTGCTTTCGACTGTTCAAACCGGCCTGTTTTGTGAAAAGTTCCTCTATGACTAGGCGATCTGACTTTGCACTTCCTCCCGTGTGGACTTTAATTATCGCAGCTATGGTTGCTCTGGCAGCAAATGTCCAAAGTTCTCCAGACCGTCCGCGTTTGCGCGAGGTGGGCATAATTATTGGCAGCCTTCCACCCGGAGAACATAATGCCATTACGGATGTGGCTGGCGTGCGCGTTGGCCACACTACGGTGGTCGAGGGAGACTCTATTCATACGGGGGTGACCGCGATTCTCCCGCACGGTGGTAACGTATTCCAGGAGCGGGTGCCTGCGGGGATTTGTGTGGCCAACGGATTCGGAAAACTGACGGGCGTTACGCAAATCATCGAACTGGGCGAATTAGAAACACCTATCTTATTGACTGGCACCTTGAGTGTTTGGAAGGTTGCCGATGCTTTGGTCGAATGGCTGTTGGCGCAGCCGGGTATGGAAGAGGTACGTTCCATCAACCCGGTTGTAGGGGAGACCAATGATGGTTTTCTCAACGACATCCGGAAGCGTTCCATCCGCCCTGACCACGTCACTAATGCCCTTTTCCATGCCACCAGCGGTGCTGTGGCAGAAGGCGCAGTGGGCGCTGGCACCGGCACAGTAGCTTTTGGCTGGAAAGGCGGTATCGGAACCAGTTCGCGGAAGCTACCCGCGGCGCAGGGTGGCTATACCGTAGGGGTCATCGTGCAAAGCAATTTTGGCGGTGACTTGACCATCAATGGAGTGCGTGTTGGGCGCGAACTCAAATCACAGACGTCCAAATCGGAGAACCAGGGAACGGGAATATTGATAGCCGCACGGACTGATGCGCCTCCGCTCGGCAACTCGGGTGATGGCAGCATTATGATTGTCGTGGCCACCGATGCGCCGCTCGGCTCGCGGAACCTGGAGCGTTTGGCTTCCCGAACCATGATCGGCCTGGCGCGCACCGGGTCGAATATGGCCAATGGTTCGGGCGACTATGCCCTTGCGTTCTCGACGGCCCCGGAATGTCGTCGCCGGCGTGGCGAATCTGTCCTGCGGACGACTGAGTTGGCCAATGACTGCCTGTCGCTGCTCTTTCAGGCGGCGGCGGAAGCAACCGAAGAGGCCATCGGCAACTCCCTTTTTCAAGCAACTACCACCCGGGGATTTCGGGGCACGGCGGAAGCTCTCCCCTTGAAGCGGGTGCTGGCACTGCTCCGTCAGGCGGGCGCACTTTCCCAAGACTCTCCGCCACAGCCCAAAGGCAAGTGAGGCGGGCGTAGTTCGACACTGCTATTGGAGCAGCAATTCTTCTGTTGTCTTTCTTCGGGAGGGTGTCGTTATGCTTGGGAAGTCAATCCCAATGACGAGCTTGGCGTTTAAGTGAGCAGCGGGGGGCTCGTTCCGAGCCGGGCCGAGTCGTCGTTGGGGGCAGGTAAGGCTTCAAGAAGGAAGGTTGATCCCGGCGCCCGCCGCGTTGGTAGTCGCGCCACAGTGCCGCGGCGGTTGAGGTGGTTTCGAGCTTTCGGTCGGCGGTCAGGTATTCGAAGAGAAACTCGGCCAGTCGCGTTAGCGCAATGCCGTCAGTCCGGCCCGCCCGCGCATGCAGCCATTCGCTCCAGCGCAGGAAACTCGTAAAAGGAGAGAGCGATGCCGAAGTTGGGTCGGTTTCAGGAAGGGCTGGGGAATTGGGGAGCCGCTGGGCCTCTGCGTCCCGACTCCAGATCAGGGGCAGGGTTTCGCGAAAGTTACCGCTGTTGCCTACCAGATCCCAGTAGCGCGCGAATCGGCGCAGCTTCTGCAGGGTAGCGAAATCCAGCAATCGGTTTTGCAGGATGTCGTAGGGGGGGTGTGGGTTATAGACCATTTCCCATTCCGCATCATGCCGGGCGATTGGCGCGCCCCGCAGTCGCTTCAGAATACCCACTTGGATTTCGTGAGGCCGGAGGGCCAGCAACCGGTCAAAGCCTGCAGCAAAGCTCTGCAGATCCTCTCCCGGAAGACCGACGATCAAATCCGCATGCAAATGCGCTTTCGTGTGATTGCGCAAAAAGCGGAAGTTATCTTCCAGCCGTGGATAATTTTGGCGGCGTTGGATTCGGGCGGCGGCCTCCGCATTAAAGGTCTGCACTCCGATCTCGAGTTGCAGCGTTCCGGGCGGAAAGCGGGCGAGGACCTCGCGCAACGATTCCGGCAGTCGATCCGGGATCAGTTCGAAGTGATAGAAGTGTCCAGTGCGATGATGTGCCAGCAGAAATTCGAGAATGGCATGGCAGTCTTCGAGGTTCAGATTGAAGGTGCGATCCACGAACTTAAACTGCCGCGCGCCTCGTTCCATCAGGCGCAGCAAATGATCAAACAACCGCGCCCGGGGAACGGTGCGCACCGGGGTGTCCTGGGAGGACAGGCAAAACTCGCAGCCAAAGGGACAGCCGCGGGAGGCCTCCACGTAAATCAGGCGATGTGCGATGTCTGCCGCATTATAAAGATCATACGGCAGCACCAACCGGGTGAGGTCGGGCGGCGCGGTGGCTATAATCTTGCCGTCGGGTTGCTGGCCGGAGAGCAGTTGCCCGCAGAGTTCCGCAAAGGCCAGATCTCCTTCGCCGGCGATGACGTAGTCGGCTAGCTGTACGATGGGCTGCGTCTCGACTTCGTAGCTGACTTCAGGGCCTCCCAGCACTACCGTGAGGTCGGGGCGCAGGCGTTTGAGTGTGGCAACAACTTCCGTTGCCGCGGCCACGTTCCAGATGTAAACGCCCAGCCCAACAATCTGCGGTTGTTGCGCCAGGAGTGTTTCCACGATGTCAAGCGGACGCTGGCAGAGATCGAACTCGAAAAGGGAGGCGCTGGCCTGCAGCGGACCGAGGTTGGCGAGCAGGTAACGCAGCCCGAATGCGGTATGAGCGTATTTTGCGTTGAGCGTGGTCAGGACGATATCTGCCATGACAGCAAACTCAGCCGCATGCTGAGAGGGCGGTGCTGGTCGCTTGAATAATCTGTCGCAGCGGCGTGGCGGGGCGGAAGCCGGTAAGGCGTGCCAGTTTGTCCACCTGCGGTTTGCGGCGGCGCATATCCTCGAAACCGGCGCCGTAGGCCTGGCTATAGGGAATATACTCGATGGTTGAGCGCGAACCGACAACCTCGATCACCACCTGAGCCAACTGGCGCATTGAAACTTCCTCAGTGCCGCCCACGTTGAATATCTCGCCGCGCGCCGCCGGACAGTTTTGCAGGCGCACCAGTGCTTCGACCGTGTCGGAGACCAGGCAAAAACAGCGTGTTTGAGAGCCGTTGCCATAGACTTGGAGGGGTTGGTTGGCGCGGGCGGCGGCGATGAAACGCGGCAGTACCATGCCGTAGCGGCCCGTCTGGCGCGGCCCCACAGTATTGAACAACCGGGTTACTATCACCGGCAGCGAACGCTCTCGTGCGTAGGCTAGCGCCAGGAATTCATCCATTAGTTTCGAGCACGCATAACCCCAGCGCGTCTGGTGCGGCGGACCGATAAGCAGATCGTCGCCCTCATCGAACGCCGGTTGCTGGCTCTTGCCATAGACTTCGGAAGTGGAAGCTAGTAAAACCGGCACGCGGCGTGGCGCGGCCGCCGCCAGCAGCGCCTCCGTCTCGCGCAGATTGGTAAGAAGAGTATGAATCGGCGCGTTAATCACCATCTCGACTCCCACCGCCGCCGCCAAGTGGTAGATGGATTCCGCGGCATCCGCCAACTGCGGCAGTTCCGCGCACCCGGAAACCGTGGAGACCACGACCCGCAAGCGTGGATGCGCCTTCAGGTTGTCGAGGCTGCCGGTGGACAGGTCATCCACTACCACCACGGTTTTACCATCCGTCAGCAACCGCTCGACCAGATGCGAACCGATGAACCCGGCGCCGCCCGTGACGAGCACATGGGGCTGGCTGGGGGCTATGGGGGGCATGGCGCTCTTAACGCGCCGCGAGGTAGCGTTCAGCCTGGATGCCAGCGGCACAGCCCATCCCGGCGGCGGTGATGGCTTGCCGATAGACGCGGTCGGCGCAATCGCCCGCGACGAAAATGCCCGGCACGTTGGTAGCCGCGCCTTGCCGGGGAATCAAGTAGCCGTTTTCATCCATATCCAGGGGGCCCCGGAAAAGTTGCGTGTTGGGCACATGGCCGATAGCGACGAACAGGCCCGCGCACTCAAGAACGCTTTCCGCGTTAGTTTTGACGTTCCGCACACGGACCCCAGTGACTTTGTCCTGTTGCACATCCAATACTTCCGTGACGACGGTATCCCAGATGGGCTTGATTTTGGGCTGGGCAAGCGTCCGCTCTGCCATAATCGGGGAAGCGCGGAGGGTGTCCCGGCGGTGGACCAGGTAAACAATGGAGCCGAAACGCGTCAGGTAGAGGGCCTCTTCGCAGGCGGAATCGCCCCCCCCCACCACGACCAACGGTTGGTTGCGGAACATCGGCAGTGCTCCGTCGCAGGTTGCGCAGTAGGTCACGCCCTTGTTCTCCAGCTTGCGCTCGCTTTCCAAGCCCAGGTGCCGATGGCTGGCGCCGCTGGCTATGATGAGCGCTTCGGTTTCAATCAGTTCTCCATCCACGGTGAGTTGGAACGGCGGGCGCGCAAGGTTGGCTGCTTCCAACGTGCCGAATTTGACTTGCGCCCCAAATCGTTCGGCCTGTTTTTGCATGCGGGTCATGAGTTCATAGCCATTTATGCCCTCTGGAAAGCCGGGGAAATTCTCGACCGTGGTGGTGGTGGTCAGCAAACCGCCGGGTTGTCGTCCGGTCAGAACCAGCGGCCGCAAATTCGCCCGTGCGGTGTATAAAGCTGCCGTCAAACCCGCGCACCCGGAGCCGATAATAACAACTCTTTCCATACGTTTGGGAAGGTAGTTAGAGGGGGAGCGATTGGCAAGGGATGAGTACAAAAGCATCGCGGCAACAACGCAGGCACACACAGGCAGCGAGCGGTTGTTTAAGGTTTGGAGCGCTACGCTGGCAAGCTAATGGGAGAACAGGCCGGGCTAGCGGGACAGGAGCAGCTTTCGGTCGGCGGCGGTCAGCGGTTTCCAAGCGCCGGGGAGAAGGTCGCGCAGTTGTAGTTGACCAAGACGCACGCGAATGAGGCGCAGCGTGGGGTGGCCGATGGCCGCGGTCATACGGCGGACTTGCCGGTTCTTGCCTTCGTGCAGTTCCACACCGATCCAACAGGCAGGCACGGTCTTGCGGAAGCGGATAGGCGGATCGCGCGGGGTCATCTCCGGCTGCGGATCGAGCAACCAGGCGCGGCCCGGCATGGTCTGACGTCCTTGTACTTGCAGCCCGGCGCTGAGTTGGCGCAGTGCCTCCTGGGTGGGAATCCTTTCGACCTGAACCCAGTATTCCCGCTCATGAGCGTGGCGAGGATGAAGCAATCTCTGATTCAGGGCGGGTTCGTCGCTGAGAAGGAGCAAGCCCTCGGAGTCGGCATCGAGGCGGCCGATCGGATAGACATCCCGGGGAAAGCCAAACCCGGCCAGGGTGCGATGAGAAGAGCCGTCCGGGGTGAACCGAGAAACGACGCCGCAGGGTTTATGAAAGGCGAGGAGCATTGCGGGCCGAAAGAGCTGCGGGCTGAGAATAAACGCGGAGCGGATCGGCTATTTTCGCTGCCACGGGTCAAGGGCGGACTTCAACCCGGAAGACCTGCAACCCGGCGTTGGCGTTAGTAATGATGCAGCGCATCGGGCTGGCAGCGGCTTGGAGCCACTCGGTGACGGGAGTCCAGAGGTTGGCGTTGGTCACGGCGCCAGACAACGCCAAGGTTCGATAGAAGCGGCGCGCCGAGGCGGCCGATTCGGGATCCACCCAATCCAATCCGCCGCCGTTCGCATTGGTGTAGATGGATGTCCACGCCGAGAGATTGGACGAAGCCTGGATGGCGTAAGGCAGATTGGTGGGAGCGTGGACATGCAGGGTAAAACTGCCACTCAGCCGGTCTACCGTTCCGGACAACCCGGGGCGAGCCGGAGCCGCCGCGAGGCAGGGGGCGGTTTGCACCTGGTAAAGCCGTCCGGGAATGGCCGCCCACTCGAGGCGGATGAATTGGTTGCTCAGAACTTCCGTCCCCAGGAAGACCAGCTTCGATGCCGCATTGGTGGGGTTGGTTCCGGCCATAAACTCGGCATAGTCCGACATGCCGTCTCCATCCGAATCGGTGAATGGCGCGCGGTTGGTTGTGGCCAGGCCGAAGTAGTACCTTTCCCAGGAGTCGGCGATGCCATTATCATTGATATCCAGGAAGACATAGTTGCCAGTAAAGGCGAGCGTCCCGCCATTGGTGAGGGTGAGCGATTGCTCGTGCGGGGTTTGATAGAAGCTGACGTCGCTGAAACGCACGGTATAAGGGCCCGGCGGTGCGTTGGTGATGGTAGTCAGGGGGGCCGTGCCGGTTCGGCTGATAGGGCCGGACAAGGTGAATCGGCCCTGGCCGAGATTTTTGGAAATCTCAAGGGTGCCGCTGCCCGCCACGCCAGTGATGCTGATATCATCTACCAGCCAGCCGTGCGGGGCGCCGAGCATTACGCCCTGGTATTCCCAGACCAGTTGCACGGTCTTTCCGATATGAGCGGTCAAGGGCAGGGAGACCTCTTCCCAGCCAGCGGTGCTCCAGCCACTGAAGTCTTCCAGGACAGGCGCCTCCGCAGGCGGGCTGCCGATGGAGGTGATGATTCGCACCTGGCCCTGCTCGAACATGGAATCGAAGTCGAGGCAATGCCAGAAAGTAAGGGTGGCCTGGCTGACCCCCGAGAGGTCAATCGCCGGGCTGATCAGAAAGCTATGGGTAGCCAATGAAATCGGCTCTCCATGGAGGACGCTGCCCCAGGCGTTGGTGCCCGAGTGTGCGCTGTTCATCAGACCGTTGGCCGGGGTGCCGAGGGTCCATTGCACCTCAGCGAATAGCGGGTCCGGCACCACCGTCCAGTCACCAACCCCGTCTTCCAGACTGTCGAACCAGGGCGGGCGCGGCGCCGGGCGGGTAGTGAAGGTATAGAGCGCGCCTTCGTGGTTATCCACCGTTGTGTTGCCCGCCTGATCGCGGCTGACTACCTGGTAATAGTAATCACGATTGGCCAGCAAACCGGCCACGGAGACCGCGTGGTTTGTGGTCAAGGTGCCGCTGTGGGCGGTGCGCCCCAACAACACAGACTCGCCATATTGAACCAATGAGTCCGCCGGCTTCGAGGTCCTCCAGCTTACCGTGGCGTCGCCAAAGCCCGTGACCGCCTGAACCTGGCTGATGAGCGGCGGCTGAGCGTCAATCGCGGCCTGGGCGATCACATTGCTGTTATTTGAGGCATCAAAATAGGTAGCGGAGATAATATCCCCGTGGCTGACCGGTAACTGGTTTGGCGCGGTTTCGGCCGCGACCAGCGTAAGAAAGCCGCGGAACAGGCCGGGGCGCGTCGTTTCATTCAAGATGACAGCGACCTGGTTGGTGCGGGAACTGGTCGTGAAAGTCACCTGGAGGGGGCCCTGGCCCGCGCGGTCAGAATCGCCTGCCTCAACGATGACCTGGGCCGGAACCGAATACTTGTCGTTGTTGAGGGAGAGCGTTCCGATTCCGTGCGCGCCCGGCGTCAGGAACTTGAGTAGATTGCGCAGCAGGATCGCCCGATGGCCGGGCGGGGGGCCCGTCGCCGGCACCGCATCGAGCGGGAAAGAAAGAAAGGCGATCCGCCCGGGGCTGTCCACCCCGACGCGCGGGTAGCTCATTCCGCAGGGCCGTCCGGAAGCCGCGTCAAAGAGAATCGGCACGGCATTGGTGGTTGGCGTAAAGGTNNAGGTGTCGGAGAAGTCCGGGCCGAACATGAATTCCTCGAAGTCAAAGTTCGGGTACCCGCTATAATCGAGGTTGGCCGCGAAGCCGTCCGTAACGGGGTTCCCCGGCGCCCCCACAATGGCGGACACCCCGTGGTCTTCGTCGCAATCCACGCAGGACGACAGCGGGTCGGGGTTCTGCTTGAATCCACCCACTTGAAGCGCATTTTTGCGGAAGGGCACATTTCCCAATCGGCTAAGAATCTCCATGGAGGCCAGGAGAAAGGAGCCGCCGCCATTCAGGTAGGACTGAACCATCACTTGCTGCGGCGGGGAAAGGGTATTATGCGGGCCATCGTAGAAAATGGCGTCGTCGGTAGTGCGCCAAATCACGACCGGGAAGGGTTGCAGATCGGAGAGCTGCGGCGAACCCCGGGCGGCCACTTTCCAAAAGGCGTAGCTGAACCCTGCGGCGTTGAGGGCGTTGGTATAGGTGCTGTCGGGGATATCGGTGGCGCCCCACTCGTCTTCGTCCCCTCCGGTGGTGTCCCAGTCATCCACCAGCAAGACGGTCGGAGCCGAAGGCGCGATAAAGCTGAAGTAAGTCCCCGCGTTATTATTCGTGGTGGCATTGCCGGCGGCATCGGTCGAAATGAGATAGAAGAAATAGGTCGTGCCGGGGACCAGGCCAGTCAAACGGACAGAATGGGCAGTGTTCAGGGAGAGATTGGTGACGGCCAAGTCGAAAGCCGGGTGCGCGCTGTCGCGATAGCGGATAATGGAACGGGCGGGCTCGGGTGTTTGCCAGGAGATAGTGAGGACTCCCATGTTGGTCGCCACCGCCACGTTGCTGATGGTGGGGGCGATCAAGTCCGCCACAGCCCGCGCCACACGCTCCACCTGGGCGCTGTCCTCATAAACGGCCTCGATACTATCGCCATGCTGGAGTTCCAATTTGCCGTTGGGGGCGGCGCTCCCCGCCACCGTAGCCATTGCGCCTGTGAATGCGCCGTAGTTGCCGGAGGCCTGGAGCACGACCGTTTCCCCGTTCGGCTCGGTCGTGCTGCGCAGCACTACGCTGACGGAATTGCTGGCAGCGCGGGCCGGGTCGAAAACGGTCAGTCGAAGCTCGCCCGGCGCGGTATAGGCCGGGCGATCCAACAGCACGGTTCCCGCTCCCGGGCGCGCCAGGTCCCCGGAAATGATCAGCGCGAAGTCCTGGTCAATGGCAGCCGTTTCCGTCGGGCACGCATCCTGCACAATATGCCGGCCGCGGACGCGCACCAGGTAGTCGCCCGGCGCCGGCTGCGTCAGATGCACGGCTTCCACGTTGTTGAGGATGTCGGGCGAGGGGGCATTGGGCGCCGAATCATCACCCGCAAACTGGTTGCCGCGGTAGAGCGTCCCATCGGGGGCGATAACTTCCAGGTCCAAATCATTCACCAATGCGGGAATTGCCCCGGCAAAACCGTAAACGTCAGTGTAGGCCAGGGTGATTTTTAGCGGCTGCGTCGAGCCCTGGACCAGAATGTGGCGCGTATAGAATCCGCCGTTGGTCAGTAGAATCGTTTGGTCCACATATTCGTAGTGGCGCGGGGCATTCAGGCGGTTGGTGATGATGAGGCTGGCCAGGTTGACGCGGCCCCAGCCTTCTTCATTATTGGGGATTGGGCCGGGGCCGCCGTTCAACGAGTCGAGCGCGTCCGCCGAATTGATCAGCGCCGCCTTGACCAGCGCCGGCGAGGGCCGCGCGTTGGGATACAGGTTTTGGTAGTATTGGACGAACACCGCCGCCGCGCCGGCGACATGAGGCGCCGCCATGCTGGTGCCGCCCATGTACACGTAGTAGTCATCAATCATCATCCAGGAGACCGCGGCCATATCCAACGCCGCCGAGGACGCGGCGGAGGCGATCCACGTGCCGGGCGCGACGACGTCCGGCTTAATGCGGCCGTCTTCACAGGGGCCGCGACTCGAGAAGTCCGCCATGGTATCCGGTCCGTCAGCATAAAGCCCGTAGAGCAACGGCAGGGTGGAGGGCACGTTCTGGCTGGCGCCCACGGCGATCACGTTTTTCGCTGAGGCCGGGCTATCCATTGTGAGCGACCCGGGGCCGGCGTTGCCGGCCGCAAACACCATGATATACGGCTGCGCCTCGGGCTGCCAGCGGTCGGCGTCCCGCACCAGTTCGTCGAATTGCGCCGCATCGGCATCGTATTCGCCCTGCACATCATTGCCCCAGCTATGCGAGCCGATGACAGCCCCGCCATGCACGGCATCCTGCACCAGGGTTTCGTTGCTGGGCAGCGGGTCTGCCTGGGTTCCGTTGTCGTCGAAGAGCCGCTGGATGAACAGCTTGGCCCGGGAGGCGGCGCCCAGGCCATACAGCCCGCCGAATTCGGGGTCGGTCTCGCCGGTGGCCGCATTGCCGGCGAGAATGCCCGCGCAGTGAGTGCCGTGCCCGTGTCCATCCGCCCCGTCCAGGATATTGTCGCCATACCATTGAAAACCGACTACCCGCCCGCTCAAGTCCGGATGCAAAGCGTTCGTATTTCCGCTGTCCAGTCCCGTGTCCGCCACGGAAACCGTGACGCCGGAGCCGTCGAACCCGAGCTGCTGGGTGATTGTGGGCGTGCCGATCTGGCCATCATCGCCTCCGACCAGCTTGGCCGCCGCCTCGTCCACCAGCCGGCGGCGCGGGGCTTGCTCCAGCCACAGCACGAAACTGGCTTGCGCCAACGCCTCCAGGCTGGCCGGGGAGAGGGTGCCGCATAGGTACGTACCCTGCCGCAAGCGGCTTTCATGCGCCACGGAGGTGAAGAACGCGCGGGCTTGGGCCACCTCGGCTGGCGTGGCACGGGGCGAGAGCATAAGAGTGATGGCAACGGTGCGCTGCGACTTCGGAAGCGCGCGGGTGGCGGCCGCCAGTCGCGGATGAACTTTATGCTCCGGACGGTAAGGACCGATATAGCGCACGAAATCCAGCGCCTGAACCTGGCTCGGAATGGCGTTGTCAAATTGCGCAATAAATGCATCGTCGGGCACGTAATTGAGCAACTCGACCCCGAGCGCGTTTAACTGAGCGCGCTGGCTTGCCTCCAACGCGCCCTCGAATTGGATCAGAAAAAGGCCGGAGGCGGGTTTCCGGGCGGCGGGGTCTCCGGCCTGCGCTTTAGGGAAAGTCTTCGACGTGGGAGGGGTGGTAATCGTCTCGTTGCGCAGCCGAATGGTTTTTGCCGGGCTGCCGGCCGCCGAAACGCAGAGCAGTCCCGCGCAAAGGAAGGGGCCGGCGACGCGCAGCAGCGACGCGCTTTGCAGAACGAAACGAAGTTTCACGCGGTTATTGTAATCGCGTCTCGCCGCTAAAACAAGCGCCGGCGCGGCTAAGGCCCCAGGTCGGTCACGCGGAAATTATCGAGCCAGACATTATAGGTGCCCAGGCCTCCGCCGGGGACAAACTCGAGGTGCTCGAACACCCCTTTGCCGGTGGTGGAGGTCAACACCCCGTCGCCCAGGTAGAAACTGCGCGCCGGTTCATAAGGCAGGAAGAAACTCAACGTCGTCCACTGTCCCGCCGGGACGATATGCCCTTTGGGCGGAGTCACCGTGTTGTCAGTTATCCCCCCAACCCATTCAATCGGGCCGCTGCTCCCGCCGTCAGCGCCGATGGCGGCAGTCGTGCTCGTCTCGCGGAAGCCGACGCCGACATACAGCGCGCGGTCGGCATAGATCTCGAATTGGAGCACCTGGTTGGTGCCAATGGTGGGGTTGGGCAGGTGGGGGGCGTTAAAGGTCGTCAGACGCAGCCAGGGGTTGACGGCGCCAGCCTTGAAACTCCAGGCGACGGCCAGGGTTCGGTCGCTGGCATGGCCTGCGGGAAAGGCATTGGTAATGCTGACTTTATTGGGGGCGCTGTCGAGAAAGCCGGACGTCGAACCGGAGGAGGTGGGCGGCTGAAACATTACCTGGGTTCCCGGCGCGTAAGCCTCGAAATCCGCCAGCATCTGAGTGCTTGCCGCGCACGCGCGATAGAAGCGCGCCGGATAATCAGCCGCCTCGGGGTCAATAAAGGGCAGGGGGCCCCCGCTGACCGCGAGCACGGAAATCGGCGTCCAGTTCACCAGGTTGGTGGAGGCATAAATGAGGTAGCTCTGTCCGGGCAGGCCTGAGAAAATCAGTTGCACCTGCCCGTTGGTCAATACGGAGGCGGAGAGGAATTGCACTTCGGGCGCCGCCACCGTCAGCACCGCCGGGGCACTCGCCGCATGGCCGGCGGGGTTGCTGACCAGGACATCATAAAGGCCGCCATCCGCGGGTTGCACATTCGCCAGCGTGAACGAGGAGCCGGTGGCGCCCGGCAGGTTCGTTCCGTCGCGGCGCCATTGGTAGGCGAAGGGAGGCGACCCGGCGGCGGTGACGGTGAAAGTGGCGCTGCCGCCCGCGCCGACCGCCTGGCTGCCCGGCGGGGAGGCAATAATCGGAGGCGTGAGCGCCGGGGTGCTGAGGTCTTCCACCCGCAAATTGGCGAACAGCGCAAAGGCATCCTTTGCCGGTTTGGCGATGGAGGTGTAAGGATCCAGGTAGCCGATCATGATATTGCCCTGGGTAAAGGCCGAAGTGTTGGTGCGCTGGGCGATGAGGGTGCCGTCGAGCCGCCACTCCAGGATGCCCTGGGTTTGGCGCAGTTCCACTTCCACCCAGTTTTTGCCCGGCGCGCCCGCGCTCTCGAAGCGCGCCGCGGGAAAGAGGTTCTGATAGATGGCGGCGATGCTGTTGGACGCGGTTAAACCGCTGGCGCCGGCCACGGTCAGATCCGTTGGCCCCCCGGAGAGATTCCCCACATAAGCCCGGTAATCGGTGTTCACGCCGCCCTCGCCGTCCATGGCAAACCATACCCCGTCCGATGACGCGACGCTGGCCGGAGCCCAGTTTGCCTGGGTGCCCAGGTGATTGAGGCCGAAGATGGCGAACTCCGTGCTGCCTGTCGAACCGGCTCCGCCCGCGCCCCCGGGATAGTTAAGCCACAAGTCAAACTTCAGGGCGAAGTTATTGCTGAAAAGCCGCCCGCGGGGGTAGAGGTTCACCGCGGCAATCGCCTCGGTGGCGTCGTTGTTGTTGACGGTGAACTTGAGGGCGCGCGCGCCGTCGTCGGCGGAATTGGGCGCGGGCGGAATGATATTGGTGAAGCCATTAAAGGTGTAAGCGGTGCCGCCGTAGTCGGCGGCCCAGTTGGCCGTGTAGTCGGCTACGCCATTGCCGGCGCCCCAATATAAATCCCAGTGGGCGGACGTATTGCCGTCCAGGGAGTCCGCAAAAAGAGCCGGGTGGACATTGGTGTTGACGCGCAAACGCGCCGGCCGGCTGGTGACGACGCCGGAGAGGTTGGAAACCACGACGGCGTAGAACCCCGCCTGGGCGGCCTGGACATTGCTGAGGGCGAGGGTGGCCTGGGTCGCGCCGGGCAGCGGCGCCCCATTGAACCGCCAGCTATAGCGGAGCGGTGCGTCGCCAGCCGCCAGCAACCGGAAAACCGGGCTGGCGCCGGGGAGCACGGTCTGGGCGCGGGGAGGGGCCATGATCACCGGGGCCCGAGGCGCGGGGGAATAACGCGGCACCTGGATCACTCCGGTACTGGTCGTCCCTTCCGCGGGCCCCTCATCGCTCAACAGCGCCGCCAGGCTGGGATTGGTCAGGACGCTGCTGACAGTGGTGGGGATGCCGTCCACGAGCATCACGTTTTGGACCAGGCGGATGCCGTGGCTGTAGTCGGCGTACGATTCCTCATGGCCGTTGTATAAGGGTTGGATTGGGGAGCCGTCGAGCTTATGCCAGCCGTAAATCACCACCGGTTTGGGCACCCCGGGTTGAAGCTTCGCGTAGATTTTCGAGGAGATAACCACGTCCTTTTTGTTGCCGCTGACTAATGCTCCCAGCGGGAACGAATTGGTAGAGGCGCAGCGCTGGGTATAAACCATGTAATTATGCTCCGCAAACACGGGCACGGTGGTCATCTCAGCGCTGTAAGGAATGGTCTTCGGGGCCAGTTTGACCGCAGCCTGGGTCCAAATCTGATTCACCATCTTGCGCGTCGGCAGCGTGCAGCCGAGCGCGTCGCATAAACGCTGCGCCAGCAAAGGGGTGCCCGGTTCGAGAAAATAGTCGGCGTCACTCCCAATCGCCAGGTAGTCCGGCGTGACATAGTAGGTCGCCGTGTGGTTGATGCCGTTGATTTGCGCGCTCACCGTGACGGGCGCCAGGGTCCGCAAAAAATCGGGGATATTGCCGCTCATGACCTGCGCGTAAATCCAGTTTTCGCGCTCCGCCGCCGGCGGGGAGGGCATGGGCGTGATGAAGCTGGCAAACTGAGTGCCGGTCAGCGCGCCGGGAGCACGGGGCGGCAGGTTGAGGCTTTGAGAAATGGCCGGGCCAATCCCCAGCAGCAGCCATCCCGCCAAAATAAACAGGAGTTTCGATCTCATGGGCCACTCACGCGCGCGTTCAGTTAATTTCCAAGCCCAAAGATAGCCGATTCCCGAGCGGAGCGCGAGCCAAAACAAGGAGAAAAAACACTGGCCATGCCCGCCCAATGCCGCTACGATTTGACCTTTAGTGATGGCGGTATTAAAGGGATAAGCTATGCGGAAGCGGCGTATTTTGGTCGTAGATGACCAGCCTATGATTTGTGACGCGGTGAAGATGATGCTGGACGTGGACGGCCATGAAGTCAAAGCCGCCTTTAGCGGCGAGGAAGCGCTGGCCACGCTCCAGCGCGAGGAATTCGACCTGGTCATCACGGATTACGAGATGCCGAACATGAAGGGGGACGAGTTGGCCGCGGCCATCAAGGCGCGATCTCCGGCGCAGCCGGTGCTCATGATCACGGCTTACGCGGAAATGCTGCAAGCGTTGCCCAATGCGCTCGCGGACATAGATTTTATCCTCAGCAAGCCGTTCCGCCTGGAAAACCTGCGCGAAGTCGTTGCCAAAGCGACATCCGCCGAACCCCGGGACCAGGCCCCGGCCGGCTAAACCACGGGGACGCGGCGCCCGGTTGGGGGGCCGCGCGGGGCCGGGCTGAGTTTGAGGTGGCTTGCGCCGCCAGTTTCGGGCTACTCTGCACCCATGAGACAAATCAGTTGGCGCCGCGTCGGGATTGCCGGCCTCCTGCTGGCGGGCCTGTCCACGCAGGCGGACCCGGTGGATCAGTATATTAAGAGCCAGATGGAACAGCACCGGATTCCCGGGGTGGCGTTGAAGGTCATCCGGGACGGCAAGCCGATCAAGACGGCGGCCTACGGTTTCGCCAACCTGGAACTGAATGTGCGGACCCGGCCCGGGACGGTGTTCGAGATTGGCTCGATCACCAAGCAGTTCACCGCGGCGGGGATTTTGCTGCTGGCCCAGGACGGCAAACTGTCCGTGGACGACCGGATTAGCCTGCACCTGAAGGACACCCCCGCGGCATGGGCCAACGTGACCATTCGGCACTTGCTGACGCATACCTCGGGGATCAAGAGCTACACCGGGCTGGACGGCTACCAGATCTGGCGGCACCTCACCCAGGCGCAGTTCATTCAGGCGATTGGCCGGCAGCCCATGGAGTTCGCGCCGGGGGAATCCTGGAAATACTGCAATACGGGCTATAATCTTCTGGGTCACATCATCGAGAACGTGAGCGGCCAGGATTACTGGGATTTTATGAGCCAGCGCATCTTTCAGCCGCTGGGGATGCACGCAACGACCAATCGCCTGCCGCGGCTGGTGATTCCCGGGCGCGCCGCCGGCTACGAATACACGAACCGGGTGTGGCTCAATCGCGATGCCGACCTGACGGAAGTCTTTGCCGCCGGCGCCATCGCGTCCACCGTGGACGACCTGGCCAAGTGGAATGCGGCCCTGGACGGCGAGCGCCTCCTGAGCGCCGCCAGCAAGGCGCAGATGTGGACGCCCGTGAAGCTGAATGATGGCTCAACCCGGCGCTACGGCTTCGGGTGGAACGTGGGGATGGTCGAGGGACACCGGAACATCGGGCACGGCGGATCCACGTCCGGCTTTTCCGCCTCGCTTCAACGCTTCCCGGACGATCGCCTGGCCGTCATCGTCCTCACCAACACCGAGCAGGAAATCGCGACGACCCTGGCCCGAAAAATCGCAACCTTCTTCTACCGGAAAGACCCTCATGCCCCTTAACCCCGCCCGATCGCACCCGAAGAACCCCTGGATCCGCAACGGCGCGGCGGCGCGGATGCTCATCCGCCTGACCCGGTGCCGCGTGCCGGTATTGAGCCGGCTCTATTTGTATTTCATGGGCTGCGACATCGGCCTGGGGCTTCCCCGGACGGTGTTTCTGCCGCACCTCATGGGCATTGTCATCCACCGCAACACGCGCCTCGGCGATGATGTGGTCATTGGTCATCAGGTCACCCTCGGCGGGCGGGACTTGACCAACGCCGCGCCCCACGTCGAGGATGGGGTCTATATTGGGGCGGGGGCCAAAATCCTGGGTGGAGTTCGCATTGGTCGTGGCGCCACCGTTGGCGCCAACGCGGTGGTGACCAGGGATGTCCCGGCCGGCGCAACGGTCGTGGGCGGTAATCGCCTGCTCCCCACGCGCAGCGCCTACGCGATGGATTGAACTTTGGAATGATGCCGCTGCTTCTCCCCGAAGTGAAGGTTGCGCCCGCCGCGCGTGCCACGCACTCTGAACTGGCGGCCGGCTAAAACAACGATGAAAGTGCTGTTTAACTGCCACGTTCCGTTCATGCTGGCGCATGGCGGCGCGCAGGTTCAAATTGAGCATACCAAGGCGGCCTTGAACCAGGTCGGCGTGGAGACGGATTTTCTGGAATGGTGGAATGATCGGCAAACCGCGGATGTCCTTCACCATTTCGGGTCTATTCCGGTGCACACAATCCGGCTGGCCCAGGAGAAAGGCTGGAAAGTGGTAAACACCATCCTGCTTTCCGAAACGGCCAACCGGGCCAGAAGCGCTTTGCTGCTGCGCCGGGTTTTAATCCGCGCAGTGATGGCGGTCCCGCAGTTGCGGTCCTTGATGGGGCAGTGGCATTCATTGCGGCTCTGCGACCGCGTGTTGATTTCCCTGGAGGCCGAGAAGCAGATTCTTGTCCGCTCTTACGGAGTATCGGAAAACCGCGTGGGCAAGTTGCCGCTGGGGCTCAAGGAGTCCTTTCTGAGGGCCGGCCCCGGCTCGCGGACCGGGGATTTACTGATCTCCCATGGCACCATTACGCTAATCAAGCGCTCGGTGGAATTGGCGCGGTTGGCGCGCGAAGCCCGGGTGCCAATCCTCTTTATTGGCAAGCCCTTCGCCCAGGCGGATGACTACTGGAAAGCATTCCGCCAATTAGTGGACGACCAGTTCGTGCGGTATCGTCCGCATGTCGGGAGCGAGCCGGAGTTGATCCACCTGCTGCAGCAGGCGCGGGGATTTGTCCTGATGAGCCGTTTCGAGAACTGGAGCCTGGCGGCGCACGAGGCGGCGGCTTGCGGGTTGCCGCTGTTGCTGGCGGACCTTCCCTGGTCGCGCGAGCGTTTTGGCGGCCAGGTCACTTACTTTCCCAAAGGGCGCGCGTCGGCCGCTTCCGCGCTGCGGCACTTTTACGAGCGGTGTCCGGCCTTGTCAGCGCCCCGGGTGCCTTTCCATAGCTGGCGAGAGGTCGCGGAGATGCTGCGCGACATCTATGCGCAGATGCTCGATTCATCTATCCCCGCCACCCCCGGGATGACCGCCCCGCGGCAGGCGGTGCGCTGAAGGCCGTTCGCGCGAAACGATGGGCAGCGGCCCTTGGGGCTGAGGGCAAGAAGGAGCGGAACTACGCCTGGTCCAGCACCTCCCGGTAGATCGCCAAGTGCCGCCGGGCAATGGTTTCGGGATGAAAACGCTCCCGCGCCCGCTCCCGGGCCTGGCGGGCCACGGCAGCCGCCCACGCCGGATCGCGCAGCACTCTTTCAATCGCCGCCGCCATGCTCGCGGNNCTTCCTCAACCAGTTCCGGCACGCCGCCGACCCGGGCGGCGATCACCGGCACTCCCGCCGCCATGGCTTCAAGGATGGCCATGGGGCAATTGTCTTCGAGCGAGGGCAGAATCAGCGCCGTTGCCTCGAGCAGGCGGGCCTGAACTTCCTGCCGCCCGGCAAATCCGTGGTGCACGCACCAGCGCCGCGCCCGCACCAGGCGCAGGAATTCCCGGGCGTAAGCGATGCGCTCGTCGGCGGCGCCGCAGAAATGCAGTTCGAACGGGTATTTTCCGGCCAAAGGATCAAGCGCGCGGATCAAGGCGTTCTGGTTCTTCAACGCATAGATATGGGCCACGCACAAAAGGTGCGCGGGGGCGCCCGGAGTGGGGCGTGCGTTGATCTCGAAGAACGACGTATCCACCGCGTTGGGCGCCACCCAGGTGCGCCGGGCCAGCCCCATGACCGCCTGGCGGGTGTGTTCCGTGATGCATACCACTCCATCCGAACGGGGAAGCGTGAATCCTTCCAGCCGCGCGGCCAGCCACAGAAAGGAAAAGGGCCGGGCCCGGTTGATCCGCGCGATCAGCCGCATATTGCCATGAATGGTGAGGACATTGGGAAACCCGGAAAAGGCGGCGTTAAGGGCGCAATCCAGTTCCGTTCCTTGCCCATGCGCCAAATCAGGCTGAAGCGCTTTCAGCTTTCTCCGGACGGCGCGGATGCAGCCCTGGTAGCCGGTGCGCATCCAGCCCATCCGGGGGACCAGGAGGCTGTGATAGAAGATATTGGAGGCCAGTTGGGGCGGCGACGCAACCTTCTGACGCAGACAGGAAACCACATGCACTTCCACTTCCGGCACCTGCGCCAACCCCTGGAGCAGCGCCGTGGGCGCCGCGCCGAAATACGGGGCGGGTGCTCCGTAGTTCTTGTATTCGTTCCGATTGTCGGTGGTTAGAAAGGCGACTTTCATTTTCAAGTCCACATTTCACGCTCGCGCGGATAAGGGGCTCAGCCGGCGCCGGGGCAGCCGCGCGAACCCCCAGGGGGCCAATCATGGATCATCGCCTTGCTTCGGCCCGGACAAGGCCAAGCCCGGCTTCTTCTTGCCCGGCTGGGATACTCCGCGGGTTTGGAGCGCGCAGCAACTCAAATATTGAGCCAGCCGCGAGAGAACAGGTCTCCGCCGACCCTGACTCCATCCCGCCGAAAAACCAGGGCACGCGACAACACCCGTCCGTCCGTTCCGGCTTTGCCGAACGTTCGCGTCCTCTCCCTCCCGCCTTGGAACGTCCTTTTACATCATCCG
>MTKZ01005413.1_pt1 | contig 23848 bp, 18 predicted proteins | sample 1042781 | NCBI WGS metagenome assembly MTKZ01 (sample SAMN06212207, study PRJNA360539) | anaerobic digester metagenome | biome: Wastewater treatment plant; material: sludge; isolation source: anaerobic digester fed with sludge from wastewater treatment plant | place: Denmark: WWTP Viborg ... | reverse complement strand
CGCCAGAGTGGCCCGGGCCGCTTTCGCGCTGATGCTCTGTGGCAGGTCGCATCTGCTCACGCACACGAGCAGGGCAGGGCGCTGCAGCGCGGGCAGCCGGCGGCATAGCGCTGAACGGCCTGGGTGAGGTCGATGCCCACCTGGTTGGCCAGAGTGGCCACCCAGGCGATCACGTCGCCGAACTCGTGCACCCGCTGCTCGTGGCTGCCCTTGCGGACCGCCTGGGCGAGCTCGCCCACCTCCTCGGCGAGCCAGGCAACGGTCGCCGGCACCCCGCGCGCACGGTCGCGCTCACCGAAGGTCCGCTCGATCACATCCTGCAGTTCGGCCAGGTCCATGGCCCCGTTCTAGCCCGTCGTGCCCGCCGACGCCGGTTTGTGTCAAGAACGCCAACTCACAGCCCCTGGTAGCGGCCCGACAGCCGTGACGTAAAACCGGAGTGGGGGCGGGGGCAGGGGCGGGGGCGGAGTTAGAGGAGGAGTTCGGCGATCTGGACGGCGTTGAGCGCCGCGCCCTTGCGCAGGTTGTCGTTGCTGAGGAACAGCACCAGGCCGCGACCGTCATCGAGCGAGGTGTCCTGGCGGATGCGGCCGACGAAGCAGGGGTCCTTGCCGGCTGCCTCCAGCGGTGTGGGCACGTCGAGCAGCTGCACACCCGGTGCAGCAGCCAGCAACTCCTTGGCCCGCTCGACCGTGATGGGCCGCTGGAACTCGGCGTTGATGCTGAGCGAGTGGCCGGTGAACACCGGCACCCGCACGCACGTACCGCTGACCCGCAGGCCGGGGATGTCGAGGATCTTGCGGGCCTCGAAGCGCAGCTTCTGCTCTTCGTCGGTCTCCAGCGAGCCGTCGTCGACGTACTTGCCGGCATAGGGCAGCACGTTGAACGCGATCGGCTTGACGAACTTGGTGGGCGTGGGAAACACCACGGCCTCGCCGTCGTACGCCAGCAGGCGGGCTTGGCCCACCACTTCGCGGGCCTGCTTGTCGAGCTCGTCGACCCCGGCGAGGCCACCACCGCTGACGGCCTGGTAGGTGGCCGCGATGAGGCGCACGAGGCCGGCCTCGTCGTGGAGTGGCTTCAGCACGGGCATGGCCGCCATGGTGGTGCAGTTGGGGTTGGCGATGATGCCCTTGCGAGCGTTGACGACCTCGCCCGGGTTGACCTCGCTGACGATGAGCGGCACATCCGGGTCCATCCGCCAGGCGGAGGAGTTGTCGATGACGGTGACGCCGGCGGCGGCGAACTTCGGCGCCAGCTCTCGGGAGCCGGTGGCGCCGGCGGAGAACAGCGCCACGTCGAGCCCAGACGGATCGGCGGTGGCAGCATCCTCGACCGTGATGTCGGTGCCCCGCCAGGGCAACGTGGTGCCAGCACTGCGGGCCGAGGCGAAGTAACGGATCTCTGACAGGGGAAAGTTGCGCTCCGCAAGGATGGAACGCATTGCTGCACCCACCTGGCCGGTCGCGCCGACGACACCGATTCTCATGGCCGCAAGGCTAACTGCGAGCACGTTTGGGCGGGCTGGAATTTCCACTCCGCCACCCGTCACTTGACGGCAGCGACGACCCACCAGTGGCTGCGATGCACGCCCTCGAACGTACGATCCGTGGTGTCGGGCAGGCCGAAACCGCGGCGCTTGGGCCCACGGAACAGGCGCACGTCGGTGAGCGATGGCCCGATCGTCGCCAGCACCTCCTTGGGCGTCAGCCGGTTGGCCTGCCAACCGAGGCGAGCGGGCAGGCGCCGCTGAGCGATGACCGGCCCGATGCGCGGCAGGCGCCACGACGCCCGTACCAGCTTGCCGGCCGGCCACAGCACCACGTCTTGCGCCACCCACGTGCGGAAGTTGAGTGCGATGTGGCCACCGGGCTTGGTGACCCTGACGGCCTCACGAGCAAGCGCGATGCCATCGTCGTGATGACAGTGCTGCAACGTGATGTAGCTGAACACGAGATCCGCCGTGTCGTCGGCCATTGCCAACGTGCGGCCGTCGGCGGTGTGACTGGTCTGCAGCCGCTCGGGGTTCCCGAACTTGGCAACCGTCTCGCGGCAGCGTTCGAGGAACGCGGCGTCGAGATCGCACGCGATGACCTTGCCGAACAGGCGCGAGAAGCTGGCGGTCATGCGGCCGATGCCGCTGCCGATCTCCACCATCGTCTGCTGGGCGGCGTTGGCCGGCAGCAGATCGAAGGCCTCGAGGTACGCCACGGTCTCGTTGTCGCCGGTGTCGACGAACTCGGCCAGGTTGAGCTGGCTGCCCGTGACGTTGTTGAACACCCAGCCGGTTTCGCGCACCACATCGTCGGCAGAGTGCTCGCTCTCGGAGGCGGTGCCGGCGGCCTTCCATGGCACGTGCTGTCTGCGACGGGTCATCAACTGGTCACTTGCGTTCGGGCAACGGCGCCGAATAGGCCTGACCGGAGTCGAGCCCGAAGGCGGTGTGCAAGGCGCGAGCGGCCCGCTCCAGGTCGGTGGCGGCGGTGACCACGCTGATGCGGATGGTGCTGGTGCTGATCATCTGGATGTTGACGCCCTCGTCGGCGAGGGTGCGGAACATCTTCGCAGCAATGCCCGGGCTGGTCTTCATGCCGGCGCCGACCAGGCTGATCTTGGCGATGTCGGCATCGTGCTCGACCCCCGCGGCACCGATCTCGGCGGCCACCCGCGCGACGATGGCCTCGGCGGTGCCCTTGTCGGCCTTGGGCATCGTGAAGCTGATGTCGGTGGTGCCGTCGTGGCTGGTGTTCTGCACGATCATGTCGACGTTGACGTTGGCCGCCGCCAGCGGCTCGAACAGTGCTGCCGAGATGCCGGGACGGTCGGGCACCGCGACGACGGTGACCTTGGCCTCGCTCATGTCGGTGACGACGCCGGAGATGATGGGGTCTTCCATGTTGGGCTCCTGTGACGTGACCCACGTGCCGTGCTCCCAGGTGAAGGCGGAGCGGACGTGGATGGGAACGTTGTGGTTGCGAGCGAACTCGACGCTGCGCAGTGCGAGCACCTTGCTGCCTGCACCGGCCATCTCGAGCATCTCGTCGAAGTTGACGTGCACCAGCTTGCGAGCCTGCGGCACGATGCGCGGGTCGGCGGTGAAGACACCGGTGACGTCGGTGTAGATCTCGCAGGCATCGGCGTTGAGCGCTGCCGCCAATGCCACCGCGGTGGTGTCGCTGCCGCCACGGCCGAGCGACGTGATCTCCTTGTCGGTGCTGATGCCCTGGAAGCCGGCCACGACGCACACCTTGCCGTCGGCCAACGCTTCGCGAACGCGATCGCCCTTCACCTCGAGGATCTTGGCCTTGGTGTGCACGGTGTCGGTGATGATGCCTGCCTGGCTGCCGGTGAAGCTCTTGGCCTCGATGCCGAGATCGGCCAGCGCCATGCACAGCAGCGCCATGCTGATGCGCTCGCCGGTGGTGATGAGCATGTCGAGCTCGCGACCGGGCTGGGTCTTGGACACGTCGTTGGCCAGCTTGATGAGGTTGTCGGTGGACTTGCCCATCGCGCTGGGCACGACGATGACATCGTTGCCGTGCCGCTTGGTGAACGCGACGTTCTCGGCGACGGCACGCATGCGGTCTGGGTCGGCGACGGACGTACCGCCGTACTTCTGCACAATCAGGGCCACGGGTGCAGAAGGATACCGAGGCGAGCACCATCATCGCTGCTCGTTAGCCTCGATGCCCGTGCTGCACCGTGCCCTCGACGAGACCTATCCCGGCGAGGTGCGCCACAACATCACCAAGCTCACCCTGGCCCGCACCGCGGCCAATGCGTGCTTCCGGTTCGCGCCGGCGTTCCTGGCCACCATCGCCGGCGGCCTGGGCATCTCGCTCGATCGACTGGGCGTGGCGTTGGCGATCAGTGAGCTGTCCGGCTTGCTCTCCACCACCACCGGCTCCGTGGCAGAGCGCCTGCACCGCCGTACCGCGATGTGGGTTGGGCTCGTCGGCGTCGCGATGGGCGCCACGTTGGCGGCCGCCAGTACGCATGTGGTGGTGTTCACCATCGCGCTGGTGGTCATCGCGCAGAGCAAGGTGATGTTCGACCTCGGGCTCGGCGCGTTCATGGCCGACCGCGTGCCGTTCGCGCAGCGTGGACGGGTGATGGGCATCACCGAGATCTCGTGGGCCGGGGGCCTGCTGCTGGGCGTCACCACGATGGGCTTGGTCACCGCCGCGACCAACTGGCGCGTCGGCTACGGCCTGGGCGCGGCCGCAGTGGTGGCGGCCGCTGCCTTCGTGGCCCGCAGCGTGCCCGACGACCTGCCCAACCAGGGCCACACCGAACGCCGGGAACACGTGGCCGGACGCATCGGCCGGCGAGGCCGAATGGTGGTGCTGGGCGTGTTCTGCCTGATGGCCAGCAGCCAGGTGCTGTTCGTGACGTTCAGCAGTTGGCTCAAGGACGAGTTCGACATGTCCGACACCGGGGTCAGCATGGTGGTGTTCGGCATGGGTTTCGGCGAGCTGCTCGCATCGACCTCGGCCGCACGCTTCAGCGACCGCTGGGGCAAGGAGCGCGCCGCGGCGATCGGGGCGGCCGTCATGATCCCAGCGGTGCTGCTGCTCGCGGCCGGCCATCAGCTGCTGGCGCTGGGCCTGCCCGCGCTGGTCGTGGCCATCGCCGCCTTCGAGTTCTCGGTCGTCAGCTTCATCCCGCTCGGCACCGAGGTGGTGCCCGGCGCCGCGGCCAAGGGCATGGCGCTCATGTTCACGATGGGCACCTTCGGCCGCGCCACCGCATCCATTCCCGCCACCTGGTTGTACGTGCACCACGGCATGGCGTGGCCACCGCTGCTGTGCGCCGCGCTCGCCGCCTGCACCGTGTTGGTGCTCTCCCGCGTGAGCCGGCAGTGACCCGCGCTAGCCGCGATAGCCGTTGGTGATGGGGAGCCGACGGTCTTTGCCGAAGGCCTTGGCGCTGACGCGCACACCCGGCGGGCACTGACGGCGCTTGTACTCGTTGAGATCGACCAGCCGGGTGATGCGCCGCACGATGGCTTCGTCGTGCCCCATCTCGATGATCTCGCCGGCGGTGCGATCGTCCTCGACGTACAGCGCCAGGATCGGGTCGAGCACCTCGTACGGCGGCAGGCTCTGGTCGTCGCGCTGGTCGGGGCGCAGCTCGGCCGAGGGAGGCTTGGTGATGACGTGCTCGTTGATGGTGGCTCGCCCGTCGCGCCGGTTCACGTAGCGGCACAGGTCGTACACGCGCGTCTTCAGCACGTCCTTGATCACGCCGTAGCCGCCCACCGAGTCGCCGTAGATGGTGAAGTAGCCGACTGCGATCTCGCTCTTGTTGCCGGTGGTGAGCACCATCCACCCGAACTTGTTGCTCAACGCCATCAGCGTGGTGCCGCGGATGCGGCTCTGCAGGTTCTCCTCCGTCAGGTCGGGTGCCCTGCCGGCGAACGACTCGGCGGTCATCTCCAGGTACGCGGCGAACGCGGGCTCGATGCCGATGGTGAAGAAGTCGATGCCCAACTTCTGTGCCAGGTCGGCGGCATCGGTCTTGGAGTGGTCGCTGCTGTAGCGCGACGGCATCGAGACACCGTGCACGTGGTCGGCACCCAAGGCGTCGACGGCCACGCACGCGACGATGGTGCTGTCGATGCCACCCGACAGCGCGACGACCACATCGGTGAAGCCGTTCTTGAGCACGTAGTCGCGGGTGCCCAGCACCAATGCGTCGTACAGCTCGGCGTCGGCCTCGGGCAGCTCGACGATGCGGGCGGGCAGCGGCGCCGTGTGGGCGACTGGTTGCTCGCTGATCAGCACCACGCGCATCTGCTCGTCGGTACGCCGGCCGCGCGGGTCGAGCAGGCGCTTGCGGTACACCGGCTCGATGACGAGGTCGGTGATGAGCAGCTCCTCCACCAGCAGCGCAGCACGGGCCACCAGGTTGCCGTCGGCGTCGAACACCATGCTGCCGCCATCGAACACCAGCTCGTCCTGCCCGCACACCTGGTTCACGTACGCGAGCGCACAGCTGGCATCGGCGGCACGCGTGGCCAACATGCGCTCGCGAGCCTGCGACTTGCCGGCATGGAACGGCGAGCCGTTGATGTTGATGTTGAGCTCGGCACCGCCCGCCGCTTGCTGCGCCAGCGGCCCGGTGGGGCTCCACACGTCTTCGCAGATGCTGATGCCCACCTTCACCCCGCCGATCTCGTACAGCTCGTACGGGTCGCTGGCATCGCCGGCGGTGAAGTAGCGGGCCTCGTCGAAGACGGCGTAGTTGGGCAGCAGGCGCTTGCGATAGGTGCCCACCACCTCACCGCCGACGCACACCGCTGCCGCGTTGTAGAGGTCGCGATCGGACGCGACGTAGCCGACCACCGCGGCGCACCGTTGCGTATGGGCCGCAACCCGGTCAAGAGCCGCGAGGTTGTCGGCCACGAAGCCCGGCTTCAGCACCAGGTCTTCGGGTGGGTAGCCGGTGATGGCCAGCTCCGGGAAGGCGACGATGTCGCATCCGGCCAGCTCGGCTTCGTCGTAGGCCGCACAGATCTTGGCGACGTTGCCCTCCAGGTCGCCGACCTTGGGATTGATCTGGGCGAGGGCGATGCGCAGCCGTGTCACGGCGCGAAGGCTACCCAGTGATCACCCGCCACTGAAGTAGCCCGTGACATCCACCACGAGGTGCGTACCCACCGAGACGAAGTAGGACGATGCGCCGGCGCCCAGCTTCGTCATCGACAGTGCACTGCGCGTCTGGCCGGCAGCGGTGGCGTTGCCGTTGCTGACCACCGGCACCGTCGCCGAGCCGGCGGGGTAGGCGGTGACGTAGCCCCAACCATCGGTGTCGACCATGATGATGTTCTGCGTCACTCCGAGCGCGTCGGCAGGAACCGCTGCCGGGTTCGCCGAGCCACTTCCGCCGGCAGCCAACCTCGCGAATGCCAACCCCAGCCGCGTGTCGACCACCCGCGTCGGAGCGAGCGGCACGTAGGTACCGGCAGAAGCCGCCGGCGCAGACCCGTCGGTGAAGGAACCGACGACATCCACGATCACGTGGGCCGTGCCGCGCAGCCGAACATCGATGCTGCCGTCGGCACCCAACGGCACCACCACCAGGTTGGCTCGCGTATCGCCGCTGCCGTTGGTGTTCACGTTCGACGATGGCGGCACTGCGCCCGCATGCGGTGCCACGACCACGTAACCCGCTTCCGGGCCGGCACCTGCGATGGCAGTGACGATCACGGCCACCGACGAGACCGCCTGCGTGATGCCATAGCGACCGGCGATGGGCACGTTGACCACGCTGTCGGGGCCATCTGTGGATCGCGTGTAGCGGTTCGACGCGCCGGCCGACGCCCGCGAGTCGGTAGCTCGAACCGGCGGCACCGGCGTGAACCTGCCGGCCGTCGCCTCACCAGCGGCCGCGACATCGAAGAAGCCGATCACATCGATGATCACATCGGCTGTCACGGAGGAGAACACCAACACGTTGCCATCGGTGTCGATGGGCACCACCGACATGTTGGCAGCCACCTGCCCACCCTGCCCGTTGATGTTCGACGAGGGGGGCCGCGATGTGCGGGGTTGCCAGGCGACCACGAAGCCGTCGGAGCTGGCGGTGATGAAGGTGATGTTCACCAATGCTGCGCGATGCGCACCCTGCCCGGCAGCGAGGTTCACCAACCGGCTGGTGCCCGCGCGCAACGGCCCAGTGGCGGCGCCGGCGTCACGACTGTCGAACGCTCGTCGGGCCGGCGACAACGCGTCGTAGGCCAGCGCCCCTGGCGAGGCCGCCGGCGAGGTTGCCCACGTCACCTTGCGCACCTCGCTGGTGGCGGCGTTGACGTAGTAGAGGGCCCAGCCGGCCGCCTCCATCACGAACTCGATGTCGGTGATGCCGCCGACCCCCGAGACGAAGGGCGTGTTGTAGTTGGTGTTGCCTGCTGCGTTCCGGAAGAAGATCTTGCCGGGATCGCCGTCGGCGAAGAGGTAACCGCCGTCGAAGTCACTGCCCCAGGCGCCATTGGGCACGAACGCCCCGCCGGTGATGTAGTCGCCACCGTTGGCCGGGTTGTGGGGGTAGTCGGTGAGTGGCTGGGTGTAGCCGAGGCCGGCGGCGGGAGGCGGGCACAGCGGGTTCTGGCCCTGCGCGCACTGGCCTTCCCGCTCCGGCCAGCCGTAGTTGGCGCCCAGCACACCGAGGTTCACCTCTTCTCGGGTGTTCTGACCGACGTCGTTGATGAAGAACTTCGTGCCACCGGTGTTGGGGTCGAAGGCGAACCGCCAGGGGTTGCGCAAGCCGAGGGCGAAGATCTCGCGACAGATCGTGGTGGGCGTCGCGGCCGTGTTGCCGCGAGTGGCGCAGGCCTCGGTACCGCCTCCGCCGAACGGGTTGCCAGGGGCGGGTGCCCCGCTGAAGCGGTCGATGCGCAGGATCTTGCCGTTCAACAGGCTGCGATCCTGCGCGGCATCGTTGCCACCGGCGCAGCCGCTGTTGCCGCGCGGATCACACCCGCCGTCACCGACGGCCACGTAGAGGTAGCCGTCGTTGCCCACGTGCAGATCGCCGCCGTTGTGGTTGCCGGCGGGCGACCCGATGTTGTCGAGCAACACCACTTCGCTGGCCGCGGAGATGGTGTCGCCCGTCATCACGAATCGACTCACCCGATTGACGCAACCACCCGGAGCCCCTGCGCTCGGCCGGGTGTAGTAGAGGTAGACGAGGCCGTTGGCGCTGAACTGCGGGTCGAGGGCAACCCCCAGCATGCCGCGTTCGCTGTCGCTGCACACGGTGCGAGTGAGCGCAGCACCGGGCAGCATCGCGCCGTTCTTGATGATGCGCACCGAGCCCGTCTTCTGCAGCACGACGACTCGGCCATCGGGCACCGCCACCAACGCGGTCGGCGTCGCTACTCCGGCGGTGACCACCGAGTCGGTGAAGCCCGCCGCCACCGTGCCTTCTGGCCGCGGGGTCGGCGAACTCGGCAGCGCCTGCGCGGCTCCTGCAGGGACGACGCCCAGCGCGAACAGGGCAACAACGAGCAATCGACGCACGAACAACCTCCGAGATCGGCAACGCGCCCGCGTTGGGGCACAACATAGTCATCGGTCGCGCCCCGGTCGTGTTGAGCCCGGAAACGCACTGACCCCCTGCGCAACCACCGGGCCACTAGCATTTCCTTCCCGATGACCCCCCCTGCCGATTCAGACACCGAGGTCGAGGAAAGGGCACCTGGGCCGGTTCCTCCGGCGGCACCGGGGCTGGCCGGTGTGGTCGCGTTCCCGGGCTTGGCGGTCTGGCGACGGTGGCCGGTTGCGGGTTCGCTGCTGTTCAGCGCTGGCGTCATCGCGCCGTGCTTCGCGCTCATCCTCGTGTTGCAGCACCGCGACGACCCCGTGGGCCTGTTCACCCGGCCCAACGTGCTCCGCGGTCTCGTGCTCGTCGCGCTTGCCGCCATCACCACTCGCATCGTCGCCGTGTGGCTCACCGCCGACCGCGTCCGCGACCCACAGACGCAGCGCCACTTCCGCATCGTCGGCAGCGCAGTGGTGGCCGGCCTCGCGCTGCCGACTGTGTTGCTGGTGGTGCGCATGGAAGAGGCCCGCGCCGTGGTGAAGGAGGTCTTCCAGGAGTCCGCCGATGCCGGGGCGGTGTCGGTGGGCCCCGACGTCGACCCACTGGCCGGCGAGTTCCACACCGTGCTGCTGATGGGCAGCGACGAGGGCGCCGACCGTGTCGGGCTGCGCACCGACACGATGATCCTCGCGTTGGTCGACCAAGCCTCGGGCCGCGCCGCGCTCGTGTCGATACCTCGCAACCTCACTCATCTGCAGTTCCCTGCGGGCTCACTCCTCGCCGAGCGCTACCCGAACGGCTACAAGGACGACGAGGGCGGTTTCATCAACGCGTTGTACAACACCGTCGACAACGACGAAGCGCTCACCGCCGCGTACGGCAAAGGCTCCAACGAGGCCGGCGTGCAAGCGCTGATGGAAGGGCTCAGCTTCTCGCTGGGCATCACCATCGACGACTACGCGCTCATCAACTCGTGCGGGTTCGTGAGGGTGGTCGATGCCATCGGCGGCATCACCATCGACATCGACCGGGAGCTGCCGATGCCGAGCAAGCTGAAGTGCTCGAACTACCGGCTGACGCCCACCATCGGCCCTGGCGAGACGTTCATGGACGGCACCAAGGCGCTCGGCTACGTGCGGTCACGGCTCGGCGACAGCGACTACCAGCGAATGGATCGCCAACGACTGCTGCTGCAGACCATCGCCGACGAGGTCGGCATCGACGACCTGCTGCTGCGCTTCGGTGAGCTGGCTGCAGCTGTTGCCGACAACGTGCGCACGTCGATGACCGTGGAGGAAGCCCGCACGTTGCTCGCGACGCTGCAGAGCACCGACCAGCAGTTCGAGTCCGTCGGTCTGGCACCGCCGCTGGTGGAGCCCCACGACCCCGACTACGTGGCCGTCAAGGCGCTGCTGCAGCAAGTGCGCCAGGCGTTGCACGACGGCACCGTGCTCGACCTGCCCACCGACACGACCGGGTAGCCACACCTGGTCAGCAGGATGGGTCGCCGGGCAGCACGCCGGCCACCGACAGCTGGTAGACGAGCTCGGCCTCTTGGAAGAACGTGAGCTGCGTCGCCGTGACGAACAGCGAGTCGCCCACAGCGCCGGCGAGCACTGCGCACTGCGTCGAGTCGGCCAGCACCGCGCCTGCATCCGCAGGCCACTCGACGATCGTCGGAGCAGGATCGGCCCACTGCGTCGGGTCGACCACCATCGCCTGGAAGCGGTAGCCATCGGGAGCGAACGCTGCCTCGGAGCCCACGTTGCCCGACCCGACGGCAGTGGCGACATCGGTCACCTGCGTGACGAACCGCAACAGGTTGTCGCGAGCCGGCGTGCTGGGGCCACCATCGGGCGAGTCGATGCCCAGCGCGTAGGCACGGTGCACAGAGGTGGTGCCGTTCACGGTGATGGCCACCACGGTGTCGGGCGCATCGGCGATCATGTTCTCGGCGGGCAACGAGTAGTCGGGCGCGACACCCAGCAGGCCGGCAGCATCGGCCATCTCGATCAACGTCGCGATGCCCTGCTCGGTGATGCTGCGTTCGAACATCGGCTGCAGCAACGGCCCGGGGTAGACGGCGGGCACAGCGCCAGGGGTGAACACCCGGCCGTCACCGGTGACGAGCACCGTCGGCAGGTTGAGGAAGCTCGTGCCGGCGGGAACGAAGCCGCCCTCGTAGCCGATGCGCAGCACCACCTCGTCGAGCGCGCCTGCGAGCGAGTTGTCGCTGCTGCTCTGCGTCGTATCGTCGCCGCAAGCAGCGAGGAAGGCAGCGAGCGCCGGGGTACCGATGAGCGCGGTGAGGAAGTTGCGTCGATTCATGCCCTCTTCGACGTGCCGGGCGGCGGTGCGGTTCCCGAGACGAGCAGCCGGCCCTGCTGTGCCACCACCGCCTCGAAGAGTGCACCGGGCGTGTCGATCACGTTGTGCAGGTGCCCGAACAGCTCGAGGTTGATGGCCCCCATCATGTTGGCCCACGCGGCCATGCCGCCCATCAGCATCGCGTCGCTCGCCGCCACGTCGAAGCGCTGCCGGAAGCGGGCGTAGTCACGGCGCAGCGCAACCGGCACCTTGTCGGCAGAACGGTGTCCGGCGCCCTCCATCTCCACGATCAACCGGATCAACACGATGGTGTACCGACTGGCCGGGCCGATGGTGTCCTGCGGCGCTGCGTAGCCGGGCACCGGAGTGCCGAACAGCAGTGCATACTCCGCCGGATGAGCGAGCGCCCACTGCCGAATGGCGTGGCTCATCGCCCGCCAGCGGCCGAGGAAGTCGGTGCGCCGCCGAACACCCGCGTCGGCGGCTTCGACCTCTTCACCCAATCGGTCGTAGGAGTCGATGATCAACTTCGTCAACAGCTCGTCGCGGCTGGCGAAGTAGCGGTAGATCGCGGAGCTGACCATGCCCAGTTCGCGGGCGATCGCGCGCAGCGACAGGCTGCTGGCACCCTCGCGCTCCACCTGCACACGCGCCAATCGCACGATCTCGGCGGTGTGCTCTGCACGTGCTCGTTCACGGATCCCGGCCACGACACGAGTGTAGCCGATGTCACCCTCAAACGAGAGCAGTGCTCTTGTTTTTCTCGCCCTTCACTGCGACAGTGAGAGCAGTGCTCACAAATAGGAGCACCGCTCAACCAGGAGAGAACCATGAACCACCACGTCGTCATCGGCGCCGGCCCTGTCGGCTCGGGGATCGCCACGCTGCTCGCAGCCAGGGGGGAGGCCGTCACCGTCATCACCCGCAGCGGCAGTGGGCCCACACATGCACTGATCAGCAAAGTGCGAGCCGACGCGGCCGACACCGAGGCACTGGTGCATGCCGCCACCGGCGCGGCCACCATCTTCAACTGTGCGAACCCGCCGTACCACCAGTGGGCNNCTGGTGATGATGGACAACCTCTACGCATTCGGCCCGGGCACCTCGATGCCGATGCGCGAGCACGACGCGATGAACGCAACCGGCGAAAAGGGTTCCGTGCGGGCTCGGATGGCACACGACCTCATGGCCGCCCACGCATCCGGACGGCTGCGGGCAACTCTCGCTCGAGCCAGCGACTTCTACGGCCCGCACGTGATCGGCGCGGCACTCGGCGAACGCGTGCTCCCCAACGTGCTCGCCGGCAAGAAGGTCAGCCTGCTGGGCGCGCTCGACATCCCGCACTCGGTCAGCTTCATGCCCGATGTCGTGACGACGATGGTCACGATCGCCGGCGACGAGCGCGCATGGGGCAAGCCGTGGCACGTGCCGAACGCACCCGCCGTCAGCCAGCGCACGACGATCGAGGCATTCGCCACTGCGGCCGGAACGACGGTGAAGGTCGGCGCGGTGCCGAAGGCAGCGCTGTCCGCGCTCGGCCTGTTCTCGCCGATGATGAGAGCGCTGAAGGAGACCTGGTACCAATTCGCCGAGCCCTGGGTCACCGACAGCGCGCTCACCGAGCAGACGTTCGGGTTGTCGGCCACCCCGCTCTCCGAGGGAGCAGCAGCCACCGTGGCCTGGTGGCGTGCACGACCGGCGGTGTCGAAGTGACCGTCACCGAGATGAACCTGCCCGTCGCACACAGCACGCTGGTGCAGTTGCTGCGCCGCAACGCCGTTGTGATCCAAGTGGTGTTCGCGTTGCTCTGGTCACTGCGCTTCGTCTCGGCCGCTGGGGCGCCTGTCGTGGCGGTCGGCGTTCTGATCGCAGTGGCGATCGCCGGCGCACTTGCCATCCGAATCGCGACTCGTGCCGCGGGCGGGATGCGTGCCCGCGACGCGTTCCGCACACCCGAGGGCCGACGTTTCATGCGTCCCGTGACATGGCTCACCGTCGCTCAGATCGCTGGCAGCATCGTCGTGCCCGGCATCGCCGGCGCCATGGGCCACGACGAGTGGGTGATGCCATTGGTGGCCACGACCATCGGGCTCTTTCTCATCGGGTTCGGCCGCCCGCTGCAGCTTCGGACCGTCAGCCGTATAGGTGCCGCCGCCACACTGGCGACCCTGGCCCTGCCCTTGGTCGCGATGGGGCCGGCGTTGATCGCGCTCACCGCCACGTCGATGATCGCAGCGCTACTGGCTTCTGCCTGGTGCTGCGCGGTCGCTGCCCGACTTCACACAGCGTTCACACTTGGGCAACGGGGCTGAAATCGCCATTCGGCAGCATGTCGGAGCCCCTTCCACTCTTTCGCAAAGGAACACCGTGGCTTACCAAGCTGAATACATCTGGCTCGACGGCACTGAGCCGACTCCCCTGCTCCGCTCGAAGACCAAGATCCTCGCCGACGGCAAGACGCCCCCGATCTGGGGCTTCGACGGTTCCTCCACGAACCAGGCCACCGGCGACAAGAGCGACTGCGAACTGCAGCCCGTGTTCATCTGCCCCGACCCGATCCGCGGCGGCGACAACGTGCTCGTGCTCTGCGACGTGCACCTGACCCAGGACGACAAGCCGCACCCCACCAACACCCGCGTCACCTGCGCGAAGGCCGCCAAGAAGTACGCCAAGCACGAGATGATCTTCGGTATCGAGCAGGAGTACACGCTCCTCAAGCTCAACGGCGAGCCCCTCGGCTTTCCCAACGGCGGCTTCCCCGGCCCGCAGGGCCCCTACTACTGTGGCGTCGGCGCCGGTCGCGTCGCCGCCCGCGAGATCATCGAAGAGCACACACAGGCGTGCATCGATGCCGGGCTGATGATCGAAGGCACCAACGCCGAGGTCATGCCCGGCCAGTGGGAGTTCCAGATCGGCGCCGCCGACGCGCTCACCGTCAGCGACCACCTCACCGTGGCCCGCTGGCTGCTGCACCGCATCGCCGAGGACTACGACGTGGTCGTCAGCCTCGCCGCCAAGCCGCAGAAGGGCGACTGGAACGGCGCAGGCGCGCACACCAACTTCAGCACGAAGGCGATGCGCGAGGACAAGGACATGAAGGCCATCAAGGCCGCATGCGACGCAATCGGCAAGAAGATCGACCTGCACGTGAAGAACTACGGCCACGACATCGAGAGCCGCCTCACCGGTGCTCACGAGACCGCCCCGTACAACAAGTTCAGCTACGGCGTGTCGGACCGCGGTGCGAGCATCCGCATCCCGTGGCAGGTCAGCCGCACCGGCCAGGGCTACGCCGAGGATCGCCGCCCGAACGCCAACTGCGACCCGTACACCGTGACCCGCCTGATCGTGGAGACCGTTTGCGGCGCCGCCGGCTGACCGACGGCACCACCTGATTCCCGACATCGAGGGTCGGCCCACCTGGCATCTGCCGGGAGGCCGGCCCTCTTTGCGTTGGGGCCGGCGCAACTAGTCTCACCACCATCGGAAGGGTGGTTTTTCGTGGGGTATGTGTTGGGTGTTGATGTGGGGACGACGTTTACGGCTGCGGCTGTGTGGCGTGGTGGTCGGGTGGAGGTGGTGCCGTTGGGGAATCATGCGGCGGCGATTCCGTCGTTGGTGTTTTTGCGTGATGATGGTGGGGTTTTGGTGGGGGATGTGGCGGAGCGGCGGGGGTTGGGTGAGCCGTCGCGGTTGGCGCGTGAGTTCAAGCGGCGGTTGGGTGATACGGCGCCGATCATGTTGGATCGGACGCCGTTTTCGGCTGACAGGTTGTTGGGGTTGTTGTTGCGGGCGGTGGTGGTGGATGTGGTGGAGCGTCAGGGGGGTGTGGCTGATGTGGTGGTGGTGACGCATCCTGCGAATTGGGGTGAGTACAAGTTGGATTTGTTGCGTCAGGCGGTGGTGTTGGCGGGGGTGCCGGGGGCGTTGTTGTTGTCGGAGCCGGTGGCTGCGGCGTTGCAGTTCGCGGCGGGTGCGCGGGTGGAGGTTGGTGAGGTGGTGGCGGTGTATGACTTGGGTGGTGGCACCTTTGATGCGGCGGTGTTGCGCAAGTCGGTGGGTGGGTTCGAGGTGTTGGGTCGTGGGCATGGGATTGAGCGGTTGGGGGGGATTGATTTTGATGAGGCGGTGTTGACGCATGTGCGTGGTGTGGTGGGTGATGTGATTGGTGGGTTGGATGCTGGTGATGTGGGGGTGCGGGCGGCGTTTGCGCGGTTGCGGGCGGAGTGTGTGTTGGCGAAGGAGTCGTTGTCGGCTGATTCGGATGCGTCGGTGTCGGTGTTGTTGCCGAATGTGCAGATGCAGGTGCGGATCACGCGTGTTGAGTTCGAGGACATGATTCGTCCGATTTTGCGGGAGACGGTGGAGTGTGTGCGTCGGGCGGTGGATGCTGCTGGTGTGGGGTTGGGTGAGGTGAAGGTGGTGTTGTTGGCGGGTGGTTCGTCGCGTATTCCGTTGGTGGCTGACATGGTGCGTGGTGAGTTGGGTCGGCCGGTGGTGTCGGATGTGCATCCGAAGCACTCTGTTGCGATGGGCGCTGCTCGTTACGGGGCTGGTGTCCTCGCTGCGAACGCACCCTCCACCCCAGCACCGGCGCCTCCTGCCCCGCCTGCCCCGCCGCCGACTGCAACCCGGGCACCCGTGCCCGCTGCACCGGCGCCTTCTGTACCGCCAGCCGTCTCGGCTGCGGCTGTCTCGGCAGCGGCCGTCGGGGCAGCGGCCTCGAGTGCGCCCAAGGTGCAGCCTGGTGTGGCCGCTGCACAGCCCGCACGCACCGGGCCGCCTCCCGTCGCACCGCCGGCGCCGTCGAGGGCAGCTCCGCCACCTCCGCCAGCGAAGAAGCCTCGCTCGCAGTGGATGCTGCTGGGTGCCGGCCTCCTTGCCGTGGTGGCCGGCATCGTCGCGTTGGTGATGTTCACCGGTGGCGACGATGGCACCGCCGGCGACACCACCACGCAATCCACCGCCGACCAGACGATCGCCGGCACGGCATCCACTGTCGCCACCGAGTCCACCACGGCCACCAGTGTCACCACGGCCGTCACCTCGGCCACCACGGCCACCACGGTCAACGTCAACCAGTCGTGCAGCTCGACGACGGGCATCTGCGTGGGCATCTCCTCCGCGCTGTGGCAGGGCGACGTGCTGGAGGTGCTGTACACGGTCGACGGGTTCGACCCCAACGACTCCGGCGTCGCCGGCGACTCGCATGTGCACTTCTTCTACAGCACGGTCGACCCCAACAACGCCGGGGTTCCCGAAACCGGCCCGTGGATGGTGTGGGATCGCGCCGACGGCGGCGGCGAGCTGGTGTTCAACGGCTTCACGCAGTCGAACCTCAGCGAGTTCGGCTACCAACCCGGTTCGGCCATCTGCATCACGCAGGCCAACCACGACCACACGCTGGCCGAGGCGGAGAACTACTACTGCTACCCCGTCCCAACCCCTGGTCAGTGAGCAGTGATGCACACCGCGTTGGCGCAGGCACTTGACCTCGCTGCTCCCACTCGGCCCAGACGAGTGCTGTGGCATGGGCCTCGCGGTGCGGGCAAGACGTGGTGGTTGGCTGCCGCCGAGCAGGCGGCGGCCCAACGTGGTTTCACCGTGGCTCGCGTGGCCGGTCGCGCGGCCGACCGCGACCTCGCCTTCGCCGGTCTGGCCAGCCTGTTCCAGCCCTTCCCGCAGGTGATCGATGCGCTGGGCGACGACGGAGCAGCATTGCGCAGCGCCTTGGCCTACACCGGTGCGTCGGTCGACCCTGTCGCGGTGAAGTTGGCCACCTTGCGCGCACTGGCTGCGCTGGCCGAGCCGCAACCGCTGTGCGTGCTGATCGACGATGTGCACCTGCTCGACATGTCCACGCGCGACGTGCTCGACTTCGCCCTCGCGCGCTCCACCGCCGATCCGATCGTCGCGTTCCTCACGGCGCCGTCGTCCACGGCAATCGCTGCCGACCGCACGGTTCGTCTCGAGCCGCTGCCGGTGGCGGAAGTGGCCGCGATCCTTCAGCAGCACGGGCTCGCCGCCGCGGCCGGCCTGCGCTGCGCGCATGCCGCGGCCGGTAACCCCGGCGTGGCCGTTGCCATGGCCGACGGCCTCAGCGAGGCGCAGCGCACGGGTCGTGCGCCGGTGCCCGACCTTCCCCGGCTGGCCGGCGAGCTGGCCGACGAACTGCAGCTGCGCATGCGCGATCTGGGCGAGCGCTGCTGTCGCGCCTTGGTGGTCGCTGCGGCCGACGAATCGGGTGAGCTGGGGCCGATCGGCGCTGCGCTGCGGCAGCTGGGCGAACCCGGCACCGACACCATCGAGCCGGCGGAGGAAGCCGGCATCGTGGAGGTGATCGGGTCGCGGGTGGCCTTCGCCGACCCGTGGATGCGCCACGCGGCTTATCACCTGCTGGCGCCTGCGTCGCGCCGGGCCGCACATCGCGCCCTCGCCGCTGCCTACGACGAGCCGCACCAGGCCTCGGCCCGCGTGTGGCACCTGGTGGGGGCGGCCAACGGCCCCAGCGATTCGTTGGCCGAGGCGTTGTCGTTGGTGGCCGCCGACGCCGCTCGCCGCGGTGCGCCGTCCACTGCAGCACGAACCTACGAACGAGCGGCAGAGTTCGCGGCAACCACGGCGATGCGTGAGCAGGCGCTCGCCGACGCCATCGGTGCCGCGCTCGATGGAGGCGAGCTGGTCGACGCCGTGCGCATGGCCGCCGGCGTCACCGCCACCACCGGTGAGCTGGCGCAGGCGGTGTCCGACGTGAGCGAGCTGGCCACCGGTCGCTCGGCGATACCCCCCGACGCCGATGGTGCCACTCGGTCGGGTGCGCGCCGACGTCGTCGGCGCAGTGTGTGGGCTGCCGCTGCCGCCGGCGACCATCGTGCGGTGCTGCGGCTCTGCGACGACTCCAACCCCGCGACGACCGACGTGGTGCCGCTGGCGGTGGCGCTGCGCCACGCCGGGCGNNGGCACGTTCATCGCGCACTGGATGGTGGTGGCACAGGCGGATCTGGCGGTGCTGTCGGGTCGCGTCGACGACCTCGCCGAGCTCGACCTCGCCGCCACCGATGAAGGGCTGCGGGCGCAAGGCGTGGCGGTGGCGGCGAGGGCTCGGCTGGTGCATGATCCAGTGCTCGACCCTGCCGGCGAACCGGCGGCGTGGGGTGACGACACCGTGGGTGCCGTCGGCGAGGTGCGTGCTGCGTTGCGGTCGGGGCACCTGCACAGCGATCCCGACGGCCTCCAGGCGGCGATCGATCTCGCCGAGCAGGCATCGCTGCCCATCGAGGCAGGCGAGGCGCGGCTGTGGTTGGCCTCGCTGCTGCGGGCGCAGGGCACCGTCGACGTGTCGGCCATCGTGCGGCTGGCGCAGGCGACGCTGCAGCGCTGCGGTGTGCGCGCCTGGGATCCTCGTTGTGCGGCGCTGTTGGCGCCACCCACTGCCGTCGGCGTGGTGCGGGCTCCCGACCCTGCGGTGGCGGCGCTGAGCCAAGCCGAGCTGCGCGTGGTCGACGCGGTCGCGGCCGGGCTCACCAACCGCGAGGTCGCGGCCAAGCTGTTCTTGTCGGTGAAGACGGTCGACTTCCACCTGCAACAGGTGTATCGCAAGCTTGGGGTACGTTCGCGTACGGAGCTGGCAGTGCGGATGACCGGCGGCGGCCCTACGGTTGGTCAAGGAGCGCAACGATGAGCGATTGGTGGGACGACGTGGCAGCCGAGCTGCAAGCGCGTAGCGAGCACGCCCCCGACCCGTGGGCCGACTTCGTCGAGGGCGCGACCGACGAGCACCTCACCGACGAGCAGCGGGCGTTCCTGCGGCAGCTCGACGACCAACCGGCGCTGGGCCGCCTCACCGACGACTGACCCGCGCGGGGCCCGCGAGTAGGCCGGGTCGTTCGATTGCGCCCGGCGCGTGCGAGCGCCCGTGCGAACCGGGAATCCTCCCGGTCACGGCACCTGCCCGCACCGCGTACCGTACGTGCTGTGAACGCACCGAGCACCCACCGTCTGGCCGTCGATCTGGGCACCACCTGGACTGCCGCGGCAGTCGTCGACAACTCCTCGCCCCGCATGGTCGAGCTGGGTGGCCGTGGTGCCTCGATGCCGTCGGTCGTGGCTGTCGGTGATGCCGGCGAGCTGGTCGTGGGGCAGGCCGCCGAGCGCATCATCGCGATGCACCCGGATCGTGGAGCGCGCGAGATCAAGCGTCGCTTCGGCGACACCACGCCGATCGTGCTCGCTGGAGTGCCCTACGCGCCCGATGCCCTCACCGCTGCGCTGCTCGGTGGCGCGCTCGCCGCGGCCGGCGTGGCGGCCGCCGAGACCACCGTCGTGCTCACGCACCCGGCCAACTGGGGCGAATACAAGCTGGATCTGCTGCGCGACGTCGCCAATCGTGGCGGGTTCGCCGCCACCGAGCTGGTCAGCGAACCGGCAGCGGCGGCCCGGCACTACGCCTCCACCGGCCGCTTGTCGGTGGGCGATGCCGTTGCGGTCTACGACTTCGGTGGTGGCACGTTCGATGCCGCGGTCATCCGCGTCGAGGCCGACGGTGCCACGTTGCTGGGTTCGCCGCAGGGCCTCGAGCGCTTGGGCGGCATCGACATCGACCAGGTCGTGTTCAGCCACGTGGCCGCGACGCTGGGAGGTGCACTCGAGGCGCTCGACCGCAGCGACCCCGACGTGCGCAGGGCCATCCAGCAGGTTCGGCTCGAGTGCACGACTGCCAAGGAGCAGCTGTCCGCCGACAGCGAGGCAACCATCTCCGTGGTGGCGCCCGGTCTCAACACGCAAGTGCGCATCACGCGCGACGAGTTGGAGGCCGCGCTGCGGCCCCGCATCACCGAGACCGTTCGTGCGCTCGAGCGGGCGGTTGCATCCGCGGGTCTCGTCCTCGGTGATCTGGTCGGCGTGGTGCTCGTCGGTGGCAGCTCGCGTCTGCCGCTCGTCGCCGAGATGGTGGGCGGCGAGACCGGCCTCACCGTGCTGTTCGATGCCGATGCCAAGTCGGTGGTCGTCATGGGCGCCGCGCTCGGCCACGGCGCCGTCGCCGCTGCGGGTGGCGGTGCAGCCGCTGCTGCGGCACCCGCAGCCGGCGCGGCCGTCGCCACCGCTGCCGCCACGGTGCCCCCCGTCATTGCCGGCGGTGCAGTTGCTGTTTCATCCAACCCAATCGTTCCGGCGTCGCCGGCCCCATCCAAGGAGAGCGCGATGAGCGAGCCCACAACCCCCGATGCTGCAGCCCGGCCCGAGCGTGGATCGGTGCCCCCGCCGCCCCCGCCGCCCCCGCCGCCGAACAAGAAGGATGCCGGCAAGTCCAACACGGGCGTGATCGCCGGTGTGGCGGCGGCCGCGGCCGCGGCAACCGCTGCCGGGGTGGTGTTCCGCGACGACATCGAGGAGTTCATCAGCGGTGGCGACGACGATTCGCCGCCGACCGCCGACGCAGTGGCCGACACCGACCTTGCCGGCGACTACGAGACCTCAGACGATGCCGCCCGCGCCGCGTTCGGTGCCGCTGAAGCTGCTGCGGCCGCTGCGCCGGCACCGGCCGACGAGAGCATGGACGTGTTCGACGTGGCCGCTGCTCCTGCTGCACCGTTTGCTGCACCCGGTGGCGGTGGCGGTGGCGGTGGCGGTGGCGGTGGCGGTGGTGGCGGTGGTGGTGGCGGTGGTGGTGGCAATCAGGCGCCCACTCGCCAGGCACCGCCTCAGCAGCAGCAGCAGGCGCCGCAGCCCACTCGCGCCGAGGCCCCGCCGATGGCAGTGCCGATGTCGGAGGCTGCACCTGTCAGCGACCCCGGTTTCGACTCGGCCCGCGCGCAGTTGCTGCAGCGAATCGAGACCCTCGACCTCGGTGCGGGTGCCGACCCGGCCGAGACCGCTGCGTTGCGCGAGGAACTGAAGGGGATGGTGGATCGTTATCAGCCGGGTGCGGGGCAGACCACCGACGATGCGTTGGCCGGCTTGCGTGACGAGTACGACCAGCGCATCCAGGACTTCACCCAAGACCAGAAGATCCAGGCCCTGATCGAGGAGCAGCTCCGCGACAACCAGGCCGATCCGGCCAGCCCGGCCGGCGCAGCGGCGCCCACCGATCCGACCACGATCGATCCGGCGACGATCGATCCGGCGACAACCACCGACCCAGCGGCTCCCGAGCCCGGTCCCATCCTGGGCGGCATGCCGATCGACCCCAGCGACTTCGACCTCGCGCTGCCCGAGGGGTACACCATCCAGCCCGGTGATGACGGCTCGTACGTCGTGCTCGATCAGGCCGGCAACCCCGCCGGCACTGTCGACGACTACCCGACGATGTCGACCGAGGCCGACCCGCTGGTCGAGGTCGCCGAGCCCCCGTTCGTGCCTGCGAACGGCAACACCGGTGTCGTCGGCCCGGCCATCGTGCCGGAAGCAGAGATCGCGGCAGATCCTGACGACGGCGGTGAGGTCGGCGGAACTCTTGCATCCGATCTCATCGAGACGGTGGCCACCCGGCCGGGCATGATCGTCGACGAGTTCGACTCGATGAGCGAGCAGTACCAGGAGACGTTCACCGACGCCGTCGCCGTCGCAACCGAGCAGTTCGACCCGCGAGTGTCGATGCCGGCCGCTGCGCTCGACGACGTGGTCGGCGACGTGATCGACCGCGAGAACTACGACGCCAACTTCGACAATGGCTACCTTCCAGGGATCGATGTCGCCGTGCCCGACGTGGTCGCCGATCAGCTGGGGAGCTTCCTGCCCGAGGACTTGTCGGGTACGGATGGCGGCACGTTGGCCTACGCACAGGAAGCCGTCGACGCGCTTGGCATTCCGGTCCCCGACCTCGACGACGTGCAGGATCAGGCCGAGGACTTCGTGCAGGATCAGGTCGATGACTTCCAGGATCAGGTCGAAGACACCCTCGGCGGCATTGCCGACGACCTCGGCCTGTAACCGCCAACTGTTCAGTTCTGTCCACACCATTCGTTCCGGCACTGCCGTTCCACTCAAGGAGACCGCGATGAGCGAGCCCACCAACCCCGAAGCAGTTGCCGCCCGGCCCGACGGTGGCTCCGTGCCACCCCCGCCACCGCCGACGAAGAAGGCGGCGGGCAAGTCGAATACCGGTGTCATCGCCGGTGTTGCTGCCGCTGCTGCGGCGGCGACGGCTGCCGGTGTGGTGTTCGGCGACGACATCGTCGACGCGGTCACCGGCGGCGACGACGATTCGTCGCCCACTGCCGACGCCGCCGACGAGACCGATTCGGATCGCCGATACCAGACCGCCGATGCCGCCGAACGAGCCGCCGAGGCCGCCGCCGGTGAGACCCCGGTTGCTCCCGCGCCCGCTCCGATCGAGGAGGCACCCCCTGCCGCTGCGTTCTCCGCCGGNNACCCCGCCAGCAGCAGGACCAGGCGCCGCCGCCGGTTCGTGACGAGGCACCGTTGGCACCGCCGTTGCCACCGCCCACGGCCGAGGCCGCGCCGGCTCCGGATGCGGCGTTCGACTCGGCCCGTGCCCAGCTGCTCGAGCGCATCGAGTCCCTCGATCTCGGCGCCGGCGCGGGCGACACCGAGACCGCTGCGCTGCGCGAGGAACTGAAGGGGATGGTCGATCGCTTCCAGCCGGGCGCTGGGCAAGCCACCGATGAAGCGTTGGCCGGCCTGCGCGACCAGTACGACCAGCGCATCCAGGACTTCACCCAGGACCAGAAGATCCAGGCTCTGATCGAGGAGCAGCTCCGCGACAACGAAGCCGACCTCGCCGACCCGTTGGCCCCCGTCGACCCGGCCGTGATCGACCCGGTCGCCACGGATCCGGTCGCCACGGATCCGGTCGCCACGGATCCGGCGGCCGTCGACCCTGCGCTCGATCCGGCGGTGGTCGACCCGGCAGTCGTTGACCCAGTGCTCGACCCCACGATGGTTGACCCTGCGCTCGAACCGATGGTCGTCCACCCTGCAGTCGTCGACTCTGCGCTCGATCCGGCGGTGGTCGACCCGGCGCTCGACCCCACGACGATCGACCCGGCGGCGGAGCCCAACGACTACGCGATCAACACCAACGTCGAGGGCACCGGCTCGGGGTTCATGCCGACCATCGACGGCACCGTCGCATCGGATCCCGACGACGGTGGCGAAGTGTTCGGGAACGAGGTCATTGATCTCGTCGAGCAGGTCACCGGCCAATCAGGCATGCTCGTCGACGACTTCGAGTCGCTGAGCGACCAGTACCAGGACATCTTGATCGACATCGCACCCGACCCGATGAACGAGGGCTTCAACCCGCCCGACTCGTTGCCGTTCGAGGACATCCTTGGTGACAGCATCGCCGAGCTCGAGACGGCGCAACCCGACTTCGGCATCAGCCTGCCGCTGCCTTCGGCCGACGACTTCGTGGTGGTACCCGACATGCCGGAGCTCATCGTCGACGCAAGCTCGGCGTTTCCGCAAGCGGTGCAGGAAGTGGTCGATGAGCAGTACCAGGAGTCGTGGGCCC
>MTKZ01002861.1_pt1 | contig 23876 bp, 17 predicted proteins | sample 1042781 | NCBI WGS metagenome assembly MTKZ01 (sample SAMN06212207, study PRJNA360539) | anaerobic digester metagenome | biome: Wastewater treatment plant; material: sludge; isolation source: anaerobic digester fed with sludge from wastewater treatment plant | place: Denmark: WWTP Viborg ... | reverse complement strand
GTAGAGCCCGTTCTGGATCGGAATGAGGGCGATCCCTGCGTAGCCGAGCGCTTTTGGCACCACCAGGGCCGACACGGTCACCCCGGCGATCACGTCGTAGCGCAGATCGGACCGCTGATACCTGGGAAGCCACTCGAAGATGGGCAGCAGGCGCTTCACCGGGAGCACCCCGCCCTGGCGGTCGTGAACGAAGCGGGTGTGGCCAGGTCCGTAGCCCAGCTACTCGGCTCGGCTGTGGTTACGTGATCCTCGGACATGTGCCACCATCCGATCGTCGCGTCGCCAGCGGAGCCGACCGCGACCTGGAGGTCGATATCGGCGAGCGTATCCCACGGCATTTTCGCCGGAGAACGAAACCCGGAGTTGGGCGGACGCAGCTCGCAGAAGTTGGGGACGACCGTGATAAGCACGACAATGCTCATTGGGCTGTGGCGAGTTCGTCCTCACCACGGCTATGAGTGGGCTGCACCCGGATGGACAGTACGCGACAAGAAGTCGAGCGGATCGGTGATTGGCCTGACCTTCTCGGCTCCGTCTGCAAGGGGGACAGGGACTCCGGCCCGGCGGTACTCGGCCCGAATAGCAGCGTCGAGGTGGTCGTCGGTGACCGCCGGCGATGCATCCTCCCGAACCCGCGCCGCAGCGAGGGAGGCCACGGTGGCCGCCTGCGCCACCTTCCGGATCTGGCCGCCGCTCAGCCGGCAACGGACGGCGACGTTGCGCAGATACTCAGGGCTAACGTCACGGCGGGCGGGCAGGTGCATCGCCCAGATCTCGGCGCGCTCGTCGGCTCCGGGCGAAGGAAAGTCGATCACGGCATCGAGGCGCCGCAAGAACGCTGTGTCGATCCGATCGAGGGCGTTCGTCGTCACGACCACCACACCCTGATGGCCCTCGAGGCGTTGGAGTAGGAAGTTTGTCTCAAGGTTCGCGTATCGGTCGTTGGCACCGCTCACGTCGGTCCGCTTGGCCATCAGTGCGTCGCCCTCATCGAGCAGGAGAAGGACGTCGGCGTTCTCGGCCGCGGTGAACAACCGGTCGAGGCGGCGCTCGGTCTCGCCGATGTACTTGTCGACAACGGCGGCAAGATCGAGGCGATAGACCTCAAGGTCGAGTCGAGCGCCCAACCACCGGGCCGCCAGGGTCTTCCCGGTGCCACTTGCACCCGAGAAGAGGGCCCGGACGCCGGTGTCGACGGTGCCGGAGAACGCCGGCCCCGACGCCGCCGTCAGATCTTCGCGCACCTCGCACCGCGACACCACCTCATTTAACGCCGTCCGGCACACGGGCGGCACCACCGGCGCGGACTCGACCCGTTGGAGCGGCGTGGCCAGCGGCTCAAGGCCGCTCCGGTGCAACCCCTTCGCAGCGGCACGGAGCTGAACGAGCCCGACCGACGTGCCCTCCGCCCCGGCAGCGGTGTAGGCCGCAGTGGCGAGTGAGCCGATGGTGCCACCAGAAATCAGCATGCTCCGCGTCACCTGGTCGAGGACGTCGGGGTCACATCGGGGTAGGGCGCGTGACCAAAGCTGACCGCGTTCGACGCGATTGGGACGAGGGACGTCCAGCACGGTCGCTTGACCGTCGACTCCGGCCGTCACTGCACCGCGACGGCCCAACGCTACGACGAGAGGTCCTACCAGCTCCCGCAACCACCCCAGATCGGCAGACTCGCCCTCGTCCAAGTCGAGGCGAACCACGACCACCGCATTGGCGAGGATCGCTTCCGCCGCCGCCGACGCGTCTTGGGCCGGTAGGCCGTCGTGCACCAAGACGGGCCGCCCGAGAAGCCCTGCCATCGCCCGAGCCGTTGTCAGCCGTCCTGAGCCGGTTGCACCCCGGAGGACGACGACATCGACGGTGCCGTCGCCTAGCATCCCCGCCAGCCGCCGCACCCGCTCGTGATGGCCCGCCGATGCGACGAGACCATTAAAATCTAGCGAGTCAGCGAGCCTAAACCGGCGAGTCGGCGACCAAGCCGTCGCAGGAAGGCCTCGGCAGGCGTCGAGCACCGGGGCCGGCACCTGCAACGACCACTCGACGCGCAGGTCGGCCCGATTCTCGATCTGGAGGAAGCCGCGGTCGATCAGAGATCGGCACAGTGGCCAAAGGACCCGCGGCTCGTCGTCCGGCTCCCCCATCACCCGATCGATCAGCCCGACGCAGGGGCGCATCGACGGATTAGGCCGCTGCAGGAGCCCGATGATCGTGGCCATCGAGACGTCCTCCTCCGCCAATCCCGCCGTCGCCAGGATCGCGACTGCGGCGTCGCCGGCCCACAGCTGCCGCCGCAGTTGCTCGAGCGGGAGCGGTGCCGTCGCCGTCGCCGTCAAATTCTGGGCGAGCCGCTCCCAGAAGCGAGGGTCCTGGCCGTCGCCGCCCCGTCCGGACTGCTGATCCAGATCGGCCCGGGCGCGCTCCACGACCTCGGAGTCCAGGGACGACTCGTCGTCGCCGAACAGGGCGTACCGTCGCCCCGTTCCGACGTTACGGAGGATCCGAGCGAAGGCGGCCCGACCGAGAAGGTCCCAGTGCTGCGCTGCAGTTGACGGATTACGGCGACCGGTCACAATCGATTCCATCACTCGAACCGAAACCGGAGGTTGACACCGAACACGCCAGACAGCGAAAGGTCCCAGTCGTAGCCCAGCCGACGGACCTCGGCATCCGCCAGTCGAGGATCGACCCGCACCTCGACGACCGTGTGACTCACCCGATCAACCATCGACTCGTTGGCGGTGTCGCTCACTAAAACGACCGCCGCCAACCGTAGACCACCCGATAGGAAGTGGCTCCCGGCCGCGAACCCATCAAGCACTCGCTCGGCGATCGCCATCTGTCCGAGGGCACCGGAGGCGAGCTGGCTGGTGTCGTCCCAGGCGGCCTCGCTTCGTGCGGAATCGGCCAGCCGGTCCAGTAGTGCCCACACTGGATCTCGCGGCACCCCCGAACCGAGCAGCGACAGCACCTCGCGGCCGACGCTGGAGAACCCGGCCCACACACCGGCGGGCGCGGGCCGGAGGTCCAGTTCTTGGAGCACGGCATCGTACGGCGCCAGCAGGTACCAGAGACCACCGAGGCCGGTTGCAACCCGCTCCACTCCAGACCCTCCGAGTGCTGCAACGCTCGCTCCGGCCACGTTAGGTGGAGAACCACCGTCGACCCACCGCTTCCCTGTCGAGCCCGGCAGCGCCGTGGGATCCGACGACGGGCCCCTGGCTCCGAGAAGCCGGCCGGCCAGACCTGAGCCTGCGGCAGCGTCGCGGTTAGGGCCGTAGGCGTTGGCTCTGCCTGCGCGGGCGGCACGGGGTGCGCCGTAGCTTCCGACCTCGGGCGCGCCGTCGGTATCGAGGCGACGCTCGCACCGCGAGCCGACGAGTTCCGCCTCAGGGCCCTCGGGCTCAGCTCCACGAGTCTGAAACCCCGGGGAGTTACCTGCATCGAGCCCGAGAAGAGTCCCCAGGCGATCGACCCCTAGATCGGCGTCGCCCACCACAGTCATGACCCCATGGGTCTGTTGAGACTTCTGCGTCGCCGAAATCGCGGCAACGCTCGCAACATCCGGAATACCGGACGCGACGAGCGCATCGGCGAGGACACCGCACCACTCGTCACCGAGGTCGGCCAACAGCGCCCTCATGATCGTCGGCCCGGTCCGGTCGACGACCGACGGGAGGACAGTGATGAACTGACCGAGGACAGCTGCCACTCGATCGGCGGGCGCTGTCGGGTTCCACATCGGGCCCATCGTCTGCCACCACCACGCGCCCGGGTCGGGGGCAACGCGGGCGACAAGATATCCGACTAGGAGATCCTCCGAGCTGTCGAAGACGGCACAGTCAACGTCGACGCGCCGCCCACCGAGCGCCGGCCGGTGGGCTCCCTCGACGAGCATTCGCGCCTCTTCGAGGGACGAGATGCCCAGAGTTCCACCGAGACGCCGGATGACGACGACGGCGCCCGACGCCAGCCCGAGGGCCCCGAGAGACAACGGGCGCAAGTGCTCTTCGAGGTCCGACCGATACGCATCTGCGGAGTGACGCCAGCCGCGCACCAACGACCGGCGCACTACCGTCCCACTAAGGTCGTCCGGTCCGCCAAGGTCGTTTGATCTGGGTACGGTGCCCGGAGCGCTCGGGGTGATCGCGATCATCGCAGAATCACCCATTCGGATTGAACAGGATCGAGTGGTTCAGGACATCATCCAGTTGCACGTTGATTACCGGATTGACGACCATCCCAAGATCGTTCCAGTGCTCGTGAGGCGGATCGACCACCGGACCGCTCCACACCGGCTTCACGATCTCGATGTCGACGACCGGCTTCGTCACAATCGGCTCACCAATCCCTCCGATCAGGAACGGCGGAATGAGCCATGGACTGGCTGGCACCTCCTCGGTTGATACGTCGACCTGGTCGACCGGGTCGACGGGGCGACGCACGACGAGTGCGTACGGAACCGAGCCAGGACTGAGAGTGCTGTCGACGATTAGCACGTCGAACCGGCGGTCCTCGGAAGTCGACACTGACTCGTCCAACCACGACCGCCGAATCCGAGCATCGACCTCGTCGTGATCGATTATCCGGATGCGATAGCTCTTCGGTGGCAGGAAGGTGTCTAGGTCGATGCCGTCGTCGACGGTTTTCAGCGACATCTGTTCGAGGTGCTGGAAGAAGTTCAGGTGTCGCTGAAGTAGATCCTCGAGAGGCAACGCCACGTGGGTCGGCTCGGCCGGGTCGACGACAAGTGGGTCGGTCGGTACCCGGACCCCGAACGCCTTGGGTGGCACGAGCTGCTCAGCAAGCCGGGAGACCACGACCTTCTCGAGGTCGTCGTGCCCCTTGACGGCCTCGAGCGCCTCGCTGATCGTCTTCGAGACCGTCTGGTCGAAAACAACAGGCCGGACGAGAGGGACCAGCTTACGGAGGTCGTCGGTCGCCACGCGGAAGCGACCCACGAGGGCGTTCGCCCGAAGGGGGACGATGAACGCGGGCGGCAACCAGGCGAAATGGTCACGCGCCACGAGCTTCACATCGACGACGGAGGACAATTCGTCCTGGAACTGGAGGAACCGCGCCTCACCGTCGGCCGAGCGCCGATCGTCGAGGAGGCCCGTCCAGCCGATCAGCGCCGTCGGACGGACCAGCCGACGCCGGACCGGCCAACGATCGAGGAATGCAGCTCCGCTACCCGTCCACCAGATAACCGCCAAAGCCACCTCGTTGTCGAACCATTCGGTCATGCGTCCGGCGTTGACCCGCCCGGGAGGCTGGGCGCTGAACGGGTCGTCGACGAGATCCCGCTCCCGATCGCTCCCAAAAAACCAGTGCGCCACTCGATTACGCGTCAGCTTGTCAACGGCGTCGGACCGCACACCCGGAATGCTCCCGATCGGCACGGCAGCAAGGCGGAACGCCACGTACTCACGATCCCATCGTTCGGTGCAGCCGGGGTCGGCGTCGGCGCACGGCTTGGGTTGCAACGGCACCTGACCCTCGGCGTACGTCTCGGTCCTGGCCAGGAGGACGTACGGTCCACGATCGGCGTAGGTGAGGATCGAACCGGGTTCGCAGTCGCTGAAGGCTCCTGGGAAGGCCGTGGCGGCGGTCAGTCGACCGGGGGCGGTTGCGGTCCGTGTCACCGGAAGATCCACCAGGTTGGCGAGCTCGATCATCGAACCGTTGGGAGCGACAGCCAGACCTGGAGAAACGCGAAGCTTGGACCCAACGAATTGCGCATCAAGTCCCTCGACGACGCCGACGCCGACGGCGCGCCCCAACCTCCTGTCTGACGACCCGGTCGCAGCTCGCAGTGCCGAGAGGTCATCGGCATAGAGCAACCGGCCATTGGCGAACCTCGGCCATACAACGTCGCTCTTCATCGTCGTCGTTACGCTGGGTGAAGCCATCAGTCGGCCCAGCCCGGTACATAAATGTAGGTCCAGAGCCCCAACTCGGCGGCATCACCGAGGTGTAGGTCGGTCACCAGCACCTCACTTAACCGGATCGGATCTCCTGGCCCGCTGTCGTTGTGACGACGCAAGGGAAGGTCCGGAACTAGGTGGACACGAAGGTGCACGCCATCTCTTACCTGTCCAACGAGATCCGACAATAGGGCGGGTTCGATCAGGATCGTCAGCTGGTTGTGATGCACGATGCGAATCGGTTGTGGCCCAAGGTCGACTACCGTCGGTGGGTCCGGGGCGGTCTGCACCTCGAAATACACGCCAACAAAGTTGGACAGCTCTTCGCCCTCGGCGGCGAGTTCATATTCGTCGCCCTGCGGCGATCCTGGGGCCGGGTCGATGACGTCAAGGTGAAGCCAGACGTCGAGCCGACATTCGGTCACTTGCTGGTTGTCGTCGGCACGGCGGACCGTGCTACGCGTCGTGATCAGGTTCGGTGGCAACAGAACGGTCTTGACTGGCTCGGGCACAGGATCGGGTGTGGCCTGACGGATCTGGTGGTAGATCCAGGCCACCGATCCCTCTCGGTTGACCACCTCGAGGTCGTGGGCGGCAAGGTAGTCGGCGAGCGAGGACTGGGCCGCGAGCCCTTCGTCGACGGTCGACCGGTCGAGGTCGATCGCCAACCCAACGAGCTGCCCGGGTGCAGGAGCGACACCCAGCCGCAACTCCCTCGCAGATCCATTAGCCAAGGTCGCGTCGGCGACGCCGCTGGACGTTGCCGGTGTGCCGACCCAGCTGTTGGGCGCCCCGGGCGCACCACTGAACACGACATTCAGGTTGCCAGGCAGATGCCCGAGGGCGCGCAATCCCGGTACCTGCCCGTCGACATCATCCGCGTCGATCACGGTGACGATCTCACGGGGCGGTCGGGGCGGCGGCGTCTCGCCCGACACCGTCACCCCCGAGCCGACGCCGAGGAGGAGCAACTCTTGGAGCAACTGGGTCGGGGCCAACATCGGGCGTTCGCTATTATCGACCGTCGCGCCGTGGAGGTCGGTGAGCCCCATGGCTTCGTCGTCACCGGTATGGCCGTGTCCGTCGACCGGGTGGTCCCCCGACTGGTTGCCGATGCCAACCGGGACGAGAGGGACGAACACCGACGCCAGGACGATCGCCCCTTCCGTCAAGTCCGTGTTGGGGAGCACGCCTCCTGGAGACAGGAGCGGTCGGATCTCCACGGCCCAACGCCGAAGGAGCCCATCGATGACCGTCCTGGCGCCGGTCGACCAAAGCTTGAGGCCCGGGCTGGCATCTAGCGTCTTGATGGCGCGCGCAACGGCCATTGGGTCGCCCGCGGCATCCCCTAACGCTTGCACGAAAGTGTCGACGCGGGCTTTCAGCGCGTCAGGCGAGGCGTCGGTGGGTTGCTTCTTTTGCCAGATGATGCTCAGCAATAGGTCGGCGAACTGCTGAGCGGCGTGCCACACCGGCATTCCCGGCGGCACCCAGCGCAGCTCGATCCGCCACGAATCCTGAATACGCGACGGTGCCCGGCTCTCGTCCTCGGTGGCGCACGTGCAGCCGGGAATCGGCCGGAGGTCGGTGCCGCACTCGTCGCTGAGCGCAACCACCCAAATCCGGTTTCCCCTAACCTTGCCGTTTCCGGCAACGAACTGGGCAGAGTGCACGCCGTCGCCGATGTTCAGGTCCACCGTCGGCAGCTTCCCTTCAAGGTCGATTCGCTGGGCCTTGAGCCAAGCACCGAGCCGGGCGCACTGGGGTGTCCGTACCAAGATGGGCTGGCCCATCTGGTCGATGCCGAACCCGGTCGACACCCGGATCTCGACGTCGGCGTCGTCGCCCTGACCCACCGGCTCGGTCGTGACGGCCAGCCCCTCGACGGTTCCATATCCGTGGATTGAGCGTTGGTGTCGCTGGTCGCGCTCCAACAGGTACCGCTGTTCAAGTCGGAACTCGGCGGCCCCCAACGGCAAGCCTTTCTCGTAGTTGAGCCTCTGGTCGACGTGGAATCGGCCAGCGTCCAGCAGCGCGCATGCTCGCAGCACATCCGTCATCTCGGTCCTCCATTTTTTGCCATCGTGAGATCAGTGAGATCGTTCACCTCAGCACTCCGTCCAGTCCTGGCGAGCAGTCCACGGTGGCGAGCGAGCCCCCACCGAGGACTGTGACCCCTTCGACCATCGGCGTGTAGTCATGGCTCGGCCCCACCACGGTCCCGTCGCCGATGGTCACGTCGCCTACTCTCAAGAGTCCGGCGGCCCGTCGAAGCTCGAAGGCTACGTGAGCCGGTCGCAACATGTCGACGATCCGTTCGACCATGCCGTCGACCTCGGGGGACAGGGCGGCCGGAACCAGCACGAGGAGGCGGTGAGCCAGCTCGTCGGCGGCCTGCCGCTCCGCTGCTGCCCGATTGTCGCCGTCCGGATCGGCCCCGCCCGCCAAGGCCAGGATCTCGTCGGCCCGTTGCGGCCGGTTCATGAACAGCTCGACTAGGAACGCCGGATCATCGGAGCGGGCTGTGGGGTCGAACACCACGGTGGCGTCGATTACTGCACGATCACCGTCCGCGCCTCCGGGCCAGCAGCGCAGGTACAGGCGCAGAACGGCCCGCAGCCCTCCCAGCGTGCCCCGGCGCCTGAAAAAGTCGTCGACATGCGCGACGAGAAAGCGGCGGCGGGGTTCATCCCATGCCGACTCAAGCGCCAGCCCGACCCACGACGCCAGCCAATCGACCGATTCGCGAGGTGTGGCGTAAGGGTCGAACAACATGCCGACCCGTTCCATACGCTCCTCAAGTACCGTTTCGACACCCTCGACGTTTGCGAGAAACCGCTCGAGGAATCGATCGTCGTCGGTGGCTCCGAAGATCGCGGGGAGATAATTGGTCACGTACGAGAATCGCGGGTACCAGGCGCGAACGGAGCGAACCTTCGGTGACTGGCCCACCGACCCGCGCAACGTGATCCGGAGTTGCACGTAACGTCCAACAATGCCCTGAAAGAGAAGTTCCCACGTGCCAGTTCGGTCGTCCTGCACTTCATCTTCGAGCGAGGCCCACGGCTCGTAGTACGGCAGTTCGCACCCTCCCGAACGGAGGTACAGGGACGGCTGGATAATCCACGGGAGCTTGTCAAGACCATCAGGGTCGTCGAATGCCCGGGCCTCAACGGTGACCGAGGTGCCCACCGGGATGCGAGCGTCCAGAAACACCCGGTGCCAAACGCACCCCGGCGTCTCGCCGTCGAATGGTTGCCCGAGCAACGGCGGCTGGGCACCGGGCGTAGCGCTGAACGCGGTCGGCGACACGAACGCTCCTTCGGGTGCGAACGCGCACGCATCGTACGATTCGAGCGGGAGCCAGCAATCCACGGTGTCGTCGACGCTCGCTGCCCTTGGGCCCATGTCGGCCCACACGTCGCCGTCATGGGCCACAATGCCACGGCCCCGCCACCCACGGAGCGAGTAGTAGCGCGGCACCGGTTCCAGGGAGGGGGTTTTCGCGTCGCTACGGAGCCTGAACGCGATGGCTTGGTCGATGTCGGCGCCCCCGACGAAGACGAGGGGAAGATCCTTGCGATCCTTGTGGTCGTGGTCGTCGTGATTGCCACGCCAACCAGCGCGGCCGCAACCGTTGCCACCGCCCTTAACACCACAGCTAGGGACCTGATCATCGATCACGCACAGGTCGGTCGCGACGAACCCGAATTCGGTCTGGCGGTCGTTGGGTTGCTCGGGGTCGGCGACGGGCACGACGAGCGGCCACGGGGTCGGTTCGCCCGACGCTGGCACAATCCAGACGGTCGACGCTGGCTCGTCAGCGTCGTCGAGCGGCCCCACGAGGAAGAGTGCCAGGCCGCCAGGCCCCGCTTCCACCGCGTCGGCTCGACTGTCGCCGGGAACCATGAACGGGGGTGCGGTCCACCGCCATTCATGAGCCGAACCCCCACCGTCGGCGTCCACCTGAGCGGCCGGGTCGACCGGCTCACCCCCCAATCGGGTCTGATCGACGAATCTATCCGACACGACCTCCGAGGCGATACCGACGGCGGGAAGGCGCCCGCACCGATCAAGGCGCCACCAGCGCCGTCCATCTTCGTCGAGCACGAGCACCGACCCGTCGTCGGCCGCGGCGAGGTCAAGTGGCCGGACGGGCGGACCGGGCGAACCCTCCCGACCGGTCGACAGCCACGTCACGGTCTCGGGCAACCCTCCGCACTCAAGGTCGAACACCAGCAATCCGCCCTGCTCCTCACCCGGTCGCACCACGCCCACAACCAGGTCGCTGGCTCCGCTGACCGTCAGGCCCTGGAGGCAACCGACCAATGGTTCCGGCCGAGTGCACTCGGCGAAGACATCTCCGGGACCACCGACACCCTCGTCGAGGGACCACCACATCACCGCCGGCGTCGAAGTCCCGGGGAGTCGCCGCCAGATCGATCGACAGTCCTGTCCGATCCAGTACCAGCAGCCGCCGCATTCGGCGCCGGCGCCACGGCGTTCGGGCCGACCCCGAAGGACCGCACGCGAGCCGCGCAGGACGAAGGTCGGAACGACCGATTGAAGCCGGATCACGCCTTCCGACTCGCTCCATTCAAGGGTCGCCCGGTTACTACGCGGATCCGCGCTGTCCCACCAGAATCCCAGCGGGCGGACCACAGCGCCCGGAGGCGCGTGGGAGCACGATGTCCAATCCGACCGTCCCGACAGGAGATGGAACCGGCCACCCTGGACGTCCATCAGCGCGTCCCCATCAGCACGTCTCCGGCACAATCGGGACGGGAACTTGGTTGGTCGGTTCGGGCGGTCGAGCCGACGGGTCGACCGGATCACCGACCGAGGCGAACACGATGGCCCATGGCAGTTGGAGGCCGCGCAGGCGGGCGATCGGGACCTCCGCACGCGAACCGTCCGCCCCTTCGACGGCCAAGCGAACACCCTCCACGTTGCGAACACCCGGAACCCGCGTCGCCGCCGCTTCGATGTCTTGAACCCGCACGTCGGTATCTAGGGGCCAACCACCGCTGATCCAACGTCCGCCCTCCTCAAGTGCCAGCCGATCACCGGGCCAGTCGCGGAGGCCACCCTCGAGGGGCGACAGGAACCGCTCGATCTCGGACCGGACAGCGCGTTCCACACGGTCCTGTATCTGCCCCCCTTGCACGGTCACACCGATCGATACCCACATCCGCACGTAGTCGGGTCCGCGCACGTGCAGCTCGGTGGTCACAAGCCGACGGGGCTCAAGCCATCGGCAGACAAGGTCGAGGGTCGAGCGATCGGGGCGGGGTGCCTCGGGGCTCACTCGATCGGTGCGCGGGATCACGACCACAGTGACCATCCCTGGCCAACCCTCCTGGGGCGCGCCCGGCGGCGGCTCGGCGCGGAACAGCGGGAGGACGTCGACGCGTGCCAGGTCAGCGCCTGGTGCTTGCAGTGTGATGTCGCGGAAGTCGGTCGCCGTGACCAGACGGTCGCGGTGGCGCAGGAACGCCGGGATGCTCCGCTCGGCCTCCTCGGTGGTCTCGGAGGCGCCGGCGCCCCACGTACGTACCGGGTTGCACACCTTGCACCCACCGGGCAGCGTCGGTCCGCCCTTGATGTCGCCCACCTCGACGGCACCGGCGAGTCCACCACCATGGTCGTAGGTGACGCGGATGCCGGCGCCGAGGCCGGGGCGCCGACCCCGGAGACCATCGCCGAACCGTAGGGTGCCGATATCAGGATCGAGTTGGAAGGAGGTGTCGGACGCGTCAAGCACCGCCAAGTCGTCGACCCGTTCCCACGCCGCCCAAGCACCGGAGTCATCCTGCACCTCGACCTCAGGATCGAGCGCTCCGGCACCCCCTTGATCAACGAGCACCGGCGCAAACCGGGTCCGTACCTCCTGCGATGGAGCGCCGTTGCCAACCGCTACCAGCTCTCCTGTGACTCGTTCGCACTGCCGGGCCAGCGCTGCGTTAATGCCGACCCACGAGATCACGGGGCTGGGCACCGGTCCGGTTGTCCGCTCGGCCGCAACCGTTTGGTCAGGGAGGCGCAACCGGAGCCACATCACGACGCGCCCACGAATCGCTGCCTCAGCGATCAACGGCGGCAGGTCGCCGACGCCGTCCTCGATGGGGTCCAGCAACCACGGGTGGATCTCGTCGACCCGAGGAAGGACCACGTTGATTACACCCGGCGCTTCAAGCACCGTGTCGCTCGTCGTCTGCAACACGGTGACGGTAGGGTCCTGACCAGCCTGGACGTCGGGAAGCATGGCCTCGACGATCAGGCCGCCGGTCGGACCACCTGCGACGAGTTGGGCGCCGAGGAGGCGTTCGGTGATGGTCGGCGACGGAGCCACGCCGAGCTGCAGCGTCTGACCCCCGATCGCTTTGACCGCATCAGCGAACGTGGAGGTCTTGGGGGCCAGCAGCGCCACCCAAACCGATGCATCGATACACGCATTGCGATCAGATAGATCGACCGACGGAGGAGGCATGCCAGGCACGGGGTCTTCGATGGGCACCGGGTCGTAGAACGTCAGCGCCTCCTTGCCCGAGGTGACCAGGGATCCGTGCAGCCGTTCCATATGTCGCCGCGTCGCCGCGTCGATTCCATCTCGGCGACGCTTCACCACGGCGAGCGCCTCGATGGGCAGGACGTTCACCGGTGCCACCGTGCGGAAGACGACGTTGCCGGCGCGGAGTTCCTCGGCCGCGTCGAGGTCCCGCCGAATCTTCGACGTGAACGCCACCAACCCCGTCGCCGCACCGACCGGCCGGGTCGGCACACCGAGCAGTGAGAGAAACTTCTTTCGGTTTGCCTCGGGGATGCGGTTGCTCCGGTACAGGAGGTTGTCCGTGAGGAACGCGAACATCTCAAGCAGCGCGTAACCCGGGTCCGATGCCGAAGGCGTCGTCCACTCCGGCGTGTGCACCGCGATTCGAGCCTGGAGGTCTGCCAGCAGGTCGGCGTACGAGCGATCGTCGAGGTTGGGGATATCAATCGGCATGATCAATCCACCGCCATCGTCAGCGACAGTCGGTCCAGCAGCCCGCTAGCCACAAGCCGGTAGCTGATGGTGATGTCAACGGCGCGGCGGTCAGCGGGATCAGCCGCAAGCCGCACATCATCAAGCGCCACCCGTGGCTCCCAGCGATCGATCGCCGTTCTGATCTCGTCCTGCAGCCGACGTAGTGTCGCCACCGTGACCTGCTCGTGCAGGAAGCGGTCGACGCCGCAACCGAAATCCGGCCGCTCGATCCGCTCCCCCGGCCGGGTTTGCACGATCAGGCTCAGCGATTCGCGAACGTTCTCCTCGCCGGTGGACCAGGCGACGCGTCCGTCCAGTCCAACCCGGAACGGGAAGGCGACGCCTTGCCCGTACATCCGGGCCCCGATGTCCTCGACCGCGCTCATTGCTTCTTCGTGGGGACGGGGAAGCAGACCTTCAAGAAGGGCAGCCACCAGAACACGATGTTGAGCAGAATCAGGAAGATGAACATCACGACGAAGGCGACGAGGGTGATGATCTGAATCGAGAACGCGCAGATCATGGCGATGTCGAAGTCTCCGGCGTCGCCGGGCTCGTCTCCTTTGAGTAAGCCTGGTCCAATGCGGGCCAACTGATTGCGCAGCGCCGGAGGCATCTCGAACGCCACCCCTTTACGGTTGCGTCGGAGCGTGCTCGGGTCGGGCAGCTCGATCCGGATCGGTCGCGCCGGCGCGCCCGGATCGAACACCTTGGCGAACACCAGACGTCGACTGGGCTCGCTCAGGACTGGCATACACGGCTCGTGCTCGTATCCGAGCCGCACGACGTACTGCTCCTCGACGGTCCCTGCTGCGATCGCGTCCGTCGCTGGGCGGTCCGGGATCGGAGCGATCAAGCCGACCAGTTCCTCTGGCACCTCGACGGGTGGGGCGCCGTCCTCGGCGAGTGCTGAGACGATAGCGGTCGCCAGCTCGACGGGACTGGGCTTCTCTGGGTCGACGGTCCAGTCCTTCCGCTCCCGTCGTGCAGCCGAGCTATGGAACATGGTCCGCACATCGAACTTGTCGGCCGTGTCGCGTTTCGGCGGCATCGAATGACCTCGGAGGATCTCGCGCTCGCCAGCTAGCTCAACGAGTACGTCGGCGAGCCTGGCAACCTTGCGGACCTCCCCGGGAAGCGCAGCAAACTTCCAGCCGGGCTCCATAAGCGACGAGTCCGGTCGCACGAAGTACGTGTCGCGTAGGAAGGAACGGATAGTCCCGTTCGCTCCCGCTGGATCGGGGTCGTAGCTCGGCACCGCCGGTGCCGTCGACGGCGGCCAGGGCGCCGGAAAGTCCGAGTCGGTATACGGGTCGCGGCGGGCCGCCGCCAGTTCGTCGGGGAACCATTGGTGCATCAGGTCCGACATCTCAAGCAGCCAATAAAACGACGCGATGTACGCGTCATCGTTGCGCACTTCGCCATTCTTATCGCCCTCCTTGAGTAACCGCCACGGTTCAAGCACGCGGATGGTCGCCACCATCATCCGCGGATCGTTTTTTGCTGCGGCGTTATCCTGATTCGAAGCCGAGACGGTCGCGTTCGCGTCACTCACGATCGCAGCCCCCCGCCCGTTCTCGGCGCGAGGCTCGACGCGGGGCACCACCGGGAGATAACCCACCCAGATCTGGCGACGACCCGGCTCGTCCAGCCCGAACAGCTCTGCGACCTCCCCGGTGCCGCTGCTCGCCGTCACCGTCATCGGCTGCATCTTGTGACGCTCCTCGGCAACGACGTCGTTGAGACCGTTGACCGTCGTGAACAGCGTCGCCGGGTCGGAGAGGTCACGCCACGCACCCGAGCGACCCGACGGCACCCAGGCCTGCTCCCGCCCGGCGACCACGCGGCGCACCACGAAGCTCGCCGACTGGCCGGCCCGGCGATCAACCGCCCGGTCCGGCAGCCCGGCGCGCCGACACACCAGCGACCCGGTGACCATGTAATAGCGGGCGTGCAACGGCTGGAAGAGCCGCCACGGATCGGCCTCGGTCCCGGGGCCCTTCGGGTGCATCGCCGACAAGCGTCGATGCTGGGGGTCGCCCCCGTCGAGCACGTCCCTCAGCTGGTCGACGAAGTCGTCACCGCTGAACTCGATGATCTCGGGATGGGCCAACGTCCCGGCGTCGAGGTCGTCCGTGGTGTCGAGCCACGATGGGGCGGGCACGGTCCACTGTGCGAGTTCGGTCACGGCGTCACCACACGTTCCCAGCGCCGGGCGAATAGGTGGCGCTGACGACAGTGGTCGCCAGCAACGTGTCGACCTTGACCACGCCGCTGAACGTCGAAATCGGGCACGTGACGTCCACCGAGGTGGCCTCGACCTTGACCGATGGCGCCTGCACCGTGACCTTCGATGGGCTCGTCACCGTCACGCCGCTGGCCTCCAGCGCAATCTCATTGCCGTTCGCATCCGTAACCACGACATTGGTCCCGGTGTCACTCAGTCGTACGGATTGCCCACCGGGGGTCTCAAGCAGCAGATGCACATCACCGTCGGTGTCGTCGAAGGTGAGCCGGATGCCCTTTCGAGTGAGGATCGTCCGGACGTGGTTGCCGTCGGCCATCCGCTCAGGTGGATCGTCCTCGCCGTTCCACAACGCACCGAGAACGATTGGGTGTCGAGGGTCACCGGCCTGGAATGAGACAATCACCTCGTCACCTTCATCCGGGACGAACCATGTACCCCGGCCCGGACCGGCCATCAGCGTTGTCAGGCGGGCCCACGCCTCGAACCGCCCCGAACCGGTGTCGGGGCTCCAGGGCAGTCGAACCTTCACACGGCCCTGATGGTCAGGGTCCTGGTTGTCCACGACCGTGGCCGGGTACATCGCGTTCCAACCACCAGGGTTGGCGAGGCCGGCGGCGACAGGCCGCGGGTCGCTGCTCAAGCCGGTTAGCGGCGACGCGGCGATCGTCATGCCGCCCCCACCCCGGGACGCTCGGCGTCGAACTCGGTCCGGTAGCCCTCGCCGACGGTGAACAGGTGGCGGGTGGCGACTAGGTGGTACACGCCGTCGAAGATCGGCCCGAGCCCCCCGAGACGCACGCTGCGGCCAGCCCGCAGCCGGGGTAGCCCGTCGGCCAGGCCCGAACCGACAACGAATCGTCGCGAGCGTTCCGCATACAGCCCGCGGGCCCGACTCCGAGCTTCAGGAATAGAGACAGGCGACGTCAGCACGGCCGTTTCGATCCGGCGCCCGAAGGTGTCGTCGAGGACCGTGGCCGCGGTCCGGCCGTGGTCGGTTTCGAGGCAGAGGTCGGACGCGTCTGCCGACTCGTCGATTGCCTCCTTTGCGGCCACGTCCCATCCCGTCACATGTTGTTCGGAGCACTGGTCAGCGAGGTCGGCCACAACCCGGAACGATCGAAGCCCGTAGCCGTAGTCCAGCTCGACCGGATCGTCGGTCGGTCGAGATTGGCGGGCGTGCACGGTGGTTCCATCCAGCCAAAGCTCTCCCCCCATGCCCCTCACGCGGTCACGAAGAAACGCAAGGTCGCTCAGGTTGAGTTGGGCGACGTGGAGGTGGGTCGGACCATCGAGGTCGACCTCGGCTCGGAGACCATGGTCCTTAGCAAGTCGTTGGACGAGATCCTTGTCCGAAACATCGTCGAACGACCGGGTTCGCCGGGTCGAGCGTAGCAAGCTCATGGCGTCCTCGAGCAGGAATGTCACGGTCGTCCCGCCGCCGTTCCGGAACCGCCCGTCGATGCCACTGACCCGCCCGACGAATCGTAACGCCCGCTCGTCGACTGCGCCGACGGCGATCGACACCTCCTTGCCGAAGTCCAGCGTTCCCGCGAACCAGTCGTACCCGTCGGCGGTCCAGCCATCGAGTTCGACCTCGGCACGATCCAGGCCGTCAAGCGAGTCCTCGATCGACACCGCCACGATCTGCGCGTTGAGGACGGTTCCGTCAACGCGAAGCTCTGGCTGGGCGACGTAAGAGACGGTGGTCATGTCAGTCGGCCCACTGACGGGTCGAGCGAGCAGCGGAGAGCCGGGATACCGGCGCTCCGAGATCGGTCCGTTCCGGCACCGCTGCCGACGCGATGGCGGCGGCTACCGGGCCGCCGGTCGACGAAGCGGGGTCGTCTGGATCTTCGACGTCGAGCTGATCGATCACGATCCCCATGACGTGCCTCCTGAAGCCTTGAGATCGATGGTGATGCCACCGCTGAGAAGGCGAGGGTTGTCGATGCCGTTGGCGGTGGCGACCGCCTTCCACGACGCTCCCCCTCCAGCCCGGCCGACCATCGCCTGGAGCGAGGTCCCGTTGCCGGCTATGGCCAGCGGGGTGACGCCAACGGCCCCCCTTGCGCCGACCGACACCCTCGACGATGCATTCGCCCCGAAGGACGCACCGGCGGACGCACTCACCGACGCGCTAGCCCCGAACGACGCGCCAACACCGGCACCGCCGCTAGCCGACATCCCTCGGAGTGTCTCCTTGCCAATCTGGCTCATCTGCACCTTGGCGACAGCACGGAGCGGCACACCGTCGGGAGAGAAGAAGTCCACCGACTCGGTGATGCCCTGGATCTGTCCGGTGAATAGGAAGGTGCCCCACGACACGGTGACGTTCCGGGCCTCGGCCTTGTCGGGCCGGCTGAGCTGCACCAATCGTTCGGTGGTGTTGCGGACGTCGTCGCCCGTCAGGGTCGTGTCGAACTGCAGGTCGAACGACAACGCCGTCTGGTAGCCCGTGACCTGCGCAGGGCTGCTCTGGGTGCCGGTCTTCGGTTGGCCCTGATTGACCAGCGACGTCGAGTGGGTGAGCGAAAGCGACTGGGGGTTGAAGTCGGCCGTAATCGAAAGGCTGCCCGACTGATCCGTCAACGTCATGGTTGACGCCATCAGCCGATCCCCGCCGACCCTGAGACCACACCACCGAGGGAACCCGACAGTCCCTCCCCACCGCTCACTTGAAGCCCGGCGGTGGCGTTCACGCCGACGCTCCCGCCGTCCGACAGGTCGAACGACGCTGACAAGCCCACCGACGCGTCGACGCCATATGCGCCCCTGCCGACCGACAGGGTGCCATCGAGGTACAGCCGCTCGACGGCCAGCCCCAGTTCCTCCATGGCGATCTGGCCGTTCTGGGCGTGCAGCGACGGACCCTTGGCCCGCACCGGCAGGCATCCTTCGACCACAAACACCGCATTCACCTCGCCGGCGGGGCTTTGAAGTGCGATGCGCCCGTCGGCGCGGAGATCGCGGCCCGGCACCGTGGCCGCCGACATCCAGGCCCACAGGTCGTGGGCCGAATCCATCCCTCGACGCAGGGTGATCTGCCCGAACTTGGGCGGGCCGACGCGATGTGACTGGCGGGTCGTGTACCCGCCAGGCGTCATCGTCTTCGGCTCGATCGCGATCTCGATGCCGTCGCACTCTGCGAACGCGCCCCGGCACACCGGACTGCCGATCCCGCGCAGGGCAGACCGCACCGTCAGCTCGACGTCGAATCGGAACGCTGAGAACGGGGGCTCGAGCACATCGGCGGCGGCCACGGTCAACCTCCCCGGACGTCGATGACGCCACTGCCGGTGCGTGTGAGGCGCACGGTGATAAATTCGATCGGTGACGTCGGCGCGATCCGGAAGTCGATCTCAACGCGTCCCTCACGCTGGCCCACCACGTTGCTCGGTGGGGGTACCACGACGTCGAAGTCGACGATCGCTCCCCGCTCCAGCAACTGGGTCATAACGGTCCCGAAGGCCACCCGGACCTGGGCCCGGAACCGGTCGTTGTCGACCTCGAATACGTAGCGCTCCCCGAGGAGCACTGCGATCTTGCGCAGCAGGATGACGAGCCGACGCACCGACAGTTGCAACCAGTCCGGGTCGTGATCGAGCGAGTGCGCGCTGGTGGTGGTGACGCCGCCCCGGTCGTCGACGAGCAGGTTGACCCCGAGGTCGAACAGAGCGACCTCCAGTTGGCTTGGCATATTGACGCTCCGTCCGGCGGCGCTCCGCAGTCGCTGACCGGCCGGCGACACCCAGACACCTCTCGTCCGCTCCCGTTCCGCGATCAGGCCACACACGACTCCATCGGGTGGAATGGGGCGCAGCAATTGCCGGTCGCGAGCCACTGTCTCGGGAACCAGAGCCCAGGGGTGCCAAAGCCCACCGTGGCTGAGGGCCGGACTATCGACCAGTCTGGGCTCGGTCGCCAGCGCGGCCCGCCAATCAGCAATGTCGGCAGCGGCGACGCCACGCGGGAGGCTCATGACCGCTACGAGGTCGGCCCGGCTCCGGCAGAGCACCAACAGCGCTGCGTGAACAGAGCTGATCGGTCCAAGGTCCGCTCCTCGGAATGGTTCGGCGAGACCGTTCGCGGGGAGGACCACGGGTCGGAGCTTCGTGCGGGGCAGGTCGCCGCACGGACCCTCTGGGCCGCAGTCCACGAAGCCAAGCGGCTCGGGGACCTCCGGTTCGAGGAGCGATCGTTCCGGTGGTGCCGTCCTCGGACCCCACGGCGTGTGGCAGAGGTCAGGCAGTGCGACAACGGCCACCTCAGCGATGGCGTGGATGGCGTGAATAGCGCTGGTCGGGCGCCGGTGGAGTCCCGACCGCTGCACCTCGATTCGCTCGCCGAGCGACACAACGGTGGCGTCGGACAGCTCTGCGTCGAGGAACATGGCCTCGGGGTCGAACCGGTCGAGGCCATCATGTCCGCGGGCCGTGAGGGAGCTCGTGATCGGCATGGCCGCCGACAAGCGCACATCGGTCGGCATGAGCATCACCGACCCGGCGATCGACGGTGACCGGAGGCGCCGCGACCGGGATGCATCGAAATCGACCGTGTCGTGCTGCTGGATGCGCGCCACCCAGGGCTGCGCTCCGGCCGAGTCGCTGTTGCCGGACACGGGCGGCGCACCCCCGCCGTCGAGCGCTCCGAGCATCAGCCCGTCGATCTGCTCGACACGGCTGACGACGAACCGATCGGCCTCGTCGACGTCGAGGCGGAGGCGGAGCCGGAGCACGGTCGCACCGTCGGGCCACCGATCCGACGGCGTAGCGACCTGGGGCGAGGTGACACGAGAGCCGACTAGGGACGCATTCACCTCGGCAACAGGTCGCACACCACTCAGTGACGTCCCGTCCACACCGCCGACGGTGATGAGTCGCACCGTCGTTCCGCCGGGTGGAATGACGGCGAGGAGGTCGCCCACTGCTACTTCTGAACGAGCGGTGGCAGTGAGCGCCCGGCACCGGATCGTACCGTCCATCACGGTCTCGCTCAGCATGTGGTGCGCCACCACCTCGCCGGTCACGCCCATCGCGTCAGCCCACACGCCGGCCGTGGCCGCGTCGAGATCGAGCGGCGCCGGATCGACCATCGAGCCCGGGGCGCCGATCGAGGCGATCTCGATGCCAGCGAGTCGAAACCGGGCGGCCGAGGCCGACGGTCCGGCGACCCGAACCACGTAGCACCGGCGTCCGCCGTTCGCGAAGAACGACCGGACCGACGATCCGAGGTGGCCGAACACCGGACGATCCCGGTCGTCGACCGCCAGCTCGACGTCCGGTCCGTACAGCTGATCGAAAACCCGGGCGTCGTCAACGGGCATCGGCACGTTCAGGGGGCCACGATTAGCGAACCCAACGAACGCCGCGACATCAAGCCGGACGCCAGGGGGTTCGGGGACCAGCCGTGGGTCGCAGGTGACGCCTGGCAACCGGCTGCGAAAGGCGATGGAGGTAGTCACTCGAGCGCCAGGTCCTCGTAGGTCAGCACGAGTTCCTCGATTGCGACATCGGTGCCGCCCTTGGCGTTCATGGGTGGCGACGTGTATTTCGTCGGGCGCGCCCGGGTCAGTTTCCAGACCATCACGTCGTTCTCACCAACCTCGTCTCGCAGATGGATCGTGACCGATCGCATCGCCGACTTCATTCCCCGCCGCGTCTCGTCGATCCACTGGTAAAGGTCGAGCACCCCGATAAGGCCGCGCTTCAACGTGACGTCACCGATCTTGTACATGCCGTTGACTTTACGAACGTGGTTCACCGGCTCGTTGCCGTTGCGGTACTCCGCCGTCGTCACCTCAATGCCGAGGCCGGTGACGTCCTGAAAACCCGCGACGACGGTCGACGTGTCACCGGTGCCAAGATCGACGAGGAAGTTGAAGTTGCCGTACGGATCGTCTCGCTTGATGCTCATCAGCACACGCTCCTAGCTGGTTGCGGAAGCGGTCCATTGACCGATCCGGAAGATGACGAACTCGGCTGGCTTCACTGCGGCGACACCGACCTTGCAGACGAGCCGACCGTTGTCGAGATCGTTCTGAGTCATTGTTTTGCGTTCGCATTCGACGAAGTACGCCTCCTTCGCCGATGCTCCCAGCAGGCCGCCCGTCTTCCATTCGTTGAGCAGGAATTCCTCGATGGTTCGGCGTACGTTGGCCCATAGCGCCTCACCGTTGTTCATGAACACCGCCCACTGCGTGCCGCGCTCGATCGAGTGCTCGAGGTAGGCGAAGTAGCGGCGGAGCGAGACGTATTTCCACTCTGGGTCGTCGGAGATCGTCCGGGCCCCCCACACCCGATTTCCCCGGCCGGGGAAATACCGCAAGCAGTTGACGCCTTCAGGGTTGAGCATCTCCTGTTGTCCTCGTGACACCGCCGACTCGAGCTCGATGGCTGAGCGGATCGGTTCGTTGGCAGGCGCTTTGAACACTGCATTTTCGGTATCGTTGCGGGCCCAGATGCCGGCGACGAAACCACTCGGTGGCAAGACTAGGCGGGACCCGTCGAACGGGTTCTGCACGACTACCCACGGGTGGTACAGAGCACCGTGACCGCCATCAGAGGTCACGCTGTTGCGCCATGTACGGGCCTCGCTCGGAAGGCTTCCCGGTGGTGTGTCCAGCACGGCGACCCGGTACCGCATCTGCTCGCAGTGCGCGACTAGGGCATTGCGCACCCCCATGGCGGTTCCGGGGTCGGTCCCAAACAGACCAGTCGATCCCGGCGAGGCGATAATCGAGATGTCCTCGACTCCTTCGAAGGCCAGCAGTCCGTTCTTCGACCGGGAGAGTGTGTCGCCGGTCGTATCGCCGGGCACCCCATCAGCGTGGCCCTGGTAGTCGATGACAGAAGGTCGAGTGCCGTTGCCGCCGTTCGCCAGCACGACGGTTAGCGGCGGGGCGCGGAGCACACCGTTCTGGACCAACGGGTCGACCGGTGCGGGTGGAGTGGGAGGGTTGGTGGGGGCAGGTGGAGCGGCGGGCTTCGCCACCGGCTCGGTACCGAACACCGCCTGCACCAGCGCCTTCACGTCAACCGCGGTCCCTGGAGCCGGCGCCTTTGTCGGCACCACCGCTATCGGAAGCTGGAGCGATTCGACCCGGGTCGGCGGAGAGACGGCAAGGACCTTGGTCAGGCCTTCCGAGCTGTCGGAGGAGAGGCTGAACGCGCCGAGCAATTCGGGCTGTCCAAATCCAGGAAGCCCGCGGGCGTCGATGGTCGGCCGGGCAACCTCGACTTGGATCTTCACCAGATGCACGGTCGCCTTGACGTCGACGGCACTCATCACCGTGCGCGTCCCCGACTCGACGTCGGTGAAGGTCCAGTCGCCGGTCGTGGTGCTCTGGCGGGCGATCGCCAGCTTCACAGCCGTCGCCCCCACGATCGCCACAGTGTCCTCGGAACGGATGCGGGTGAGCGACCGATCAGCGCCGGCAATGAAGAACTGGTTCGGTCCGACCTGAAGGGAGAAGGTGACCTGCACTTGCCCGGCGGTCCCAGGGAACCGGGCCTTCAACGAGAACGGAGATGTCGCCGAGGGCACCGGTGGCGCCTTAGTGACCGGCAATCCGATCAACGCCGTCCCTGTCCCGACGTCGCCGCCGAACACCCGGACCACGTAGATTCGACGGCCGCCTTCGTCGAAGAAGGCCTTGACCCCGTGCGCCAGGTAGTTGGGTTCGCCGACGCCGAGGTCCTCAAGTCCGCCGTAGATCCGTTCGAAGTCGGTGAAACTCGTCAGCATCTCGGGCTCGCCGCTGACGGGGCCGGTCCTCGTCGGTCCAACGAAACCAGCGGTGCTGGTGCTGACGCCCTCGATGCTCTTGGCGCGATAGCTCGTCTCCTCGATGTAGACGCCGGGCGCCAGGTACTCGGGCATGGTCGGTCTCCTTGATTCAGACGGGGTCGATCTCGAGTTGGCCGGCGGTTCCGACGGCCGAGCTCGAGGACAGGACGAACGGAGCGGGCCCGGTCACGGTGCGGCGAAGGGTGGTGACCGGCGTGCCGAGGTCGTTCACAGTGGCGGGCGGCTGTCTCAGCAGAATGCGCCAGGGGGCGGGGTAGGTCACGCCGAGGGCGACCGTCGTGTCGGGGGCGATGGCCGCAGCGCGGACCACGATGTCGACGGGGAACGACGCGCCGCCGACGGCGTCGATCGGCTCACCAGGGACGGGCGCGGCGATCACTGCGAGCGCCACCGCTCCACGGCCGTCAGTGACTCCTCGAGCGAGCACACCACCTGGTGTCGATGCTTCAACCACAGCTCCCGGTACGGCGGCTCCCCCAACCCGACGCACCACTTGCGCCACCAGCCGGACGGTCCCCGGAGCCCACGACGCAGCATCGGGTCCGGGGAACATCGGGACGTCGATTACCTGACCGACCGGAACATCGATCAGGTCGGTCGAGGACTGATACCTTCCGAGTCGATCGCTCACGATCACGACGAACCGAACTTGCAGCTTCGTGGGGTTCGGTCCTAACCATTCAGCACGCGCTCCGTCACCACGCTCGTACAACATGAGCCCGGGCAGCGCCGTAAAGCCGATGACCCCATTGCCGCGACCGCTGTTCGCCGTTCGGGCGAAAGCCGGCGACCCGTAGGGAAACGCGGTCGCCTCGACCCCGTCGACGACGGGTGTCGGGGTCGGCCTCCCGCCGTCAATCGGCCTGACAGCTAG
>MTKZ01090545.1_pt2 | contig 23878 bp, 25 predicted proteins | sample 1042781 | NCBI WGS metagenome assembly MTKZ01 (sample SAMN06212207, study PRJNA360539) | anaerobic digester metagenome | biome: Wastewater treatment plant; material: sludge; isolation source: anaerobic digester fed with sludge from wastewater treatment plant | place: Denmark: WWTP Viborg ... | reverse complement strand
ATCCATCGCCAAGGCCATTGAGCAGGGTAAAATCGGCCTGCAGGACTCGATTGTCGAGTATGAGAAAGGCATCAAGCTCCTGCGATATTGCCGGGCGGTGCTGGCCGAGGCCGAGCTCAAAATCCAGAAGCTCCAGGTGGCCGAGGATGGCACCCTGACGCCCGGCCCGATGCCCCCGCCGGACGTTGAAGCAGAATAAGACCTCTCCGGCCGGCCGTCAGGACCGCGACATGTCCGTCATCTATCTCGACAACAACGCAACCACCCGGATTGCCCCGGAGGTGTTGCAGGCGATGCTTCCATGGCTGGGCGAGCGGTACGCAAACCCGTCAAGCGTGCATCAGTTTGGCCAGCAGGCCCGGCACGCCGTCGAGACCGCCCGCGAGCAGGTGGCGGCGGCGATGGGCGTTCGCGAGCGGCAAATCGTTTTCACCGGCAGCGGCACCGAGGCGAATAACTTGGCCATCCGCGGAGTCCTGGCCGCGCGGCCCGGGAAACGCCATCTGATCACCACGGCCGTCGAGCATGATTCGGTGCTGCGGCCCGCCCAGCAGCTCGAACGCGAGGGCTGCCGTGTCACGTATCTGCGTGTCGATTCACTCGGCCACCTTGATCCGGCGGAACTGGAGGACTCGTTGAACGACCAGACCGCGCTGGTCAGCATCATGCACGCCAACAACGAGACAGGGGTGATCTTTCCGATAGAGAAGATCGCGGCTCTGACAGCGGCGAAGGGAATCCCGTTGCACGTCGACGCGGTCCAGACCACCGGCAAGGTTCGCGATGCGTCCGGGCATTCGCCGTTGAACCTGGCCGATGTGCCGGTCGATCTGTTGACGGCGTCGGCGCACAAGTTCCACGGCCCCAAGGGTGTTGGGATCCTGTATCTGCGAAGGGGCACGCGGCTGCGGCCGCAGGTGCTCGGCGGGCACCAGGAGCGCGACCTGCGGGCCGGCACCGAGAACGTGGCCGGCATGGTCGGTGCGGGGCTGGCCCTCGAACTGGCGATGAGGCACCTGGACGCCGATTCCGCCCGAGTGGCGGCTCTGCGAAACCGGCTCGAAGACGGGATTTGCTCGCGGATCAGCATCGCGAGAGTCAACGGCGACCGCGCCGCCCGCATTCCCAACACGACCAACATCGGCTTTGAGGCCCTGCAGGCCGAAGCCATCCTGATGCTGCTGAGCAATCACGGCGTCTGCGCCTCCAGCGGCTCGGCGTGCAGCAGCGGGTCGCTGGAACCGTCGCACGTGCTGACCGCTATGGGCATCGACCGCCGCGTGGTCCACGGCGCGATCCGATTCAGCCTCTCGCGCTTCACCACGGAAGCAGAAATCGACCGGGTGCTGGACCTGATGCCCCGGATCATCGAGCGGCTGCAAGCGCTGCAGCGATGAGAAGCTCTTGGCTGTTAGCTCTTAGCTATTGGCTCTTCGCTTGCTGGGCCGCGAATCCCTTCTCGGCCCCTGACATAACGGGGTTCCCCTCCCGCGATAGATTCGCAGCGTCTGAGCTCGCGGATGGCTCTGAGATTTGAAATCTCCCAATCTCAAATCCCCAATTGCCTGGTCCGCCGTGGCGGGTCAAACGTGCTGACCCGCATTGACAGGTGCAGATTCAAACGGAGAATGACGGCATGCACTGGTTCTGGCGAGCGACGATTGCGGTGGTGGTGAGCTTTCTTATCTGGACCGCGATCAACGTGGTCTTCGCGCGGATGCTGTCCGGCTCTGCTGTCCGCAACGTGCCCCTGCAGATCGGTCTCTCGCTGGTCAGATGTGCGACCCCGCTTGTTATCTTCGGGCTGCTGACCCGTTGGTGCACCCCTGTCCGCATCCCGCCCGGGCACTGCCAGAAATGCGGCTATAACCTCACCGGCAACGTGAGCGGGGTCTGCCCGGAGTGCGGGGATGAGATATGAGCGTCGCCGGGAGAAGCGGTCGGCGGTCAGCCGGATCAAAGGCATGCCCACGCAAAGTCGTGGGCATGGCACCCGACGTCATCAATCATCGTGAACCCATCCATCCGCTGCGGCCCCTCGACGATCTCGGGCCCAAGCGGATGGGTGGCCACCCCCCCTCTCGGAACAGGACGGTCGGAGAGAGCGAAAACGGTTCATCCTGCGATTCCGACTGACAACCGACGACTGAAAACTGACAACTCCTACTTCCCCCCCGCCAAACACACCTTCTCCGGCACGGCATCGACCGGGTAGTACCGGTGTACCAGCCGGTCCCTGCACACCTCGACGATTCGCAGGCCGGAGGGGTCTTTCCGCAGCGGCTTGCCGATCGGGCCGGTGGAGACGATCTCCATCCGGCCGTGGCGGGCCGTACTGTTGCCATGGCGATGGCCGCAGAAGACGGCCGAAACATTGGCCTGCGTCAGCCATTCGAGGTACTGGCTGCGGCGCGAGAGAGGGATGTTTTCGTAGACGTCCGGCTCGTCGGCTGTCTGGATGAACCACGGATGGTGCTGGAAGACGATCCGGTGGACGGGCCGTGGCTGCCCCGGGTCGGTCAACTCATTCTTGAGCCAGGCTTCCTGTTGCTGCATTTGCTCCGTGGCCTTGGAGGGGTCGTGGATCAGGGTGGTATTGATGACTACGAAACGGCAGCCGCCGTGGTGGAAGGCGTACCAATCCGGGCCGAACCGTTGCCGGTAGCGTTCCAGGCTGGCGGGCGTCGGCGTGTTCTCGACGTCGTGATTGCCCGAGACGAGATACAAGGGAATCCCGCGGTCCAGCCGGCCGGCGACCCGCAGGAACGCCGTGACCTGACCGGGGTCGCCGGGCTTGTTAACCAGATCGCCGCAGATGACCACGAACGCCGGCCGCAGGCGGTTGGCATGATCGATGGCTTGAGTAAACAGGGCGGTCTCCTTCTCCACATCCTTGTCGCCGGAAAACATGCCGAACTGCGGATCGGCCATCTGGATGAAGAAGAACGGGCCCTGCCAGCCGGCCTGCGGATCGCTTGCGCATCCGGCCAGAGCCGCAACGAGAAAGGCAATCAACAGAGACCGTCGACACAGTTGTGAGAATCCAGTCATTGCGAACTCCCTGTTGCTCGAGGTTGTCCTATTCATCGCATAGCGAGGCATGGGCGATTTGCGGGAGTCTCGGCCCCGGTTGGCATGCTCACCCTTCGCCCATCCCAAACGCCTGAGAATCGTCTCGCAAGTCCTTCAATGCTCGATCGAGGATCCGACGCATCTGGCGCTCAACCTCGTCAACGTTGCGTTTGTCTGCGGGTAGCGTCATCCAGCAGAAGTGAATCGCCTGGCGGATCTGCTGGTCAATCTGCCCAGGGCCGAACATGTTGCGAAACTTGTCAGCGGCGCCCGGGTCATCCTGCGAGAAGGATTCCATCATGGGCAACTCCCTTCGTGGCTGTGGGAATGACTGCGCGATCCCGCAGATCAGGCTTTGCCCAGCGCCGGTGATAGCAGGGCCCGAGATCAGGAAATGATCCTACGCCGCGGCAAGGAGGTCAAGTGGGACTCAACCCCAAACCTGCGCAAAGCCGATGCTTATAGTGTCCTGCAAGGGGACATGCGAGTTGGAGCGAGGCAGGCGGGGGGCTTTTACCCCGGCGATGGCTTTTTCANNGTTGCGTTATGCTTTCGCCAACTCCGGCCAGCCGGCTCCCGCGGACCGGGCTTCGTGGCCGATGCCTTCGAGGGCCTCTGATTATGACAAAGTGCTTTCTCACGGCGTCTGTGCTCCTGGCGGCAGGGTGCCAGATGACGCCGATTCCCTCTTCCGCTGCGAAATGGAACGAGCAGGCCAAGAAGGATGTCCCCCTTCTCGAGCCGGTCTTGAAAGAGGGCGATATCATCTTCCGGCTCAGCAGCACCCCGCTGGCCGGCGGACTCGTTGATTTCAGCAAGGTCGTCGCCGACGCGACGGAGAGCGATTTGTCCCACGCCGCGTTAGTCTATCGCGTCGCTCCGGACGGCATCATCCTGGTGGACGTTTCCCCGGTGGGGATCTCGCGGCGATACCTGGTCGACTGGTATCAGGACGGCACCTGGAATACCGTGGTCCGACGGCTGCGGCCCGAGTATCAGTACCTGATTCCGGTCGTGCTGGCCGAGGTCGACAAGCTCATCGCCGACGATGTGCTCTACGATGAGAAATTCATCCCGGACGACGAACGTTTCTACTGCACGGAGCTCATTGATCACTGTTTCCGGGTTGCCGGCCGCCCACTGGCCAGGCGAATACGCATCAAGGATTTCCCGAAGAATGGCGTGGTGATGTACATCGGCTGCGCGATCGGTCGCATCGACATGAACAACGAGGTTGTTGTGGCCGGCAACGACCGGATCGGTCTCTTCTCCTCGTCCATGCTGGAGACCGTGGTGGACTTGCGGACCTCGCAGCCGGTCCCGACCGCTCGTCCGGACCCCGTACTGACCTCCTACCGGCCGGTGCCCTGGCCTTGACCGCGCGAGCCCGCGGCGATTCCCATTGGCCTGCGGCGGCCGATGTCCGGGGCGGCTCGAAGGACAATCGAGAACCCAAGCTCAGCAAACTCCACCTGACTGTCATAAACTCTTTTTAAAAGCTAAAAGCTAACAGCTAATAGCTGACCCTCCCTCACGGTCTCTTGGCCCCCGCAAAGCACTCGTCCCACCTGCCTCCGTAAAGCCGGTCGCCCTTGCGGAGGCTGCTGATCTGCACGGCCGGCGGGGACGAATGAATGAAATGTGTGGGGGTGATGGCGATGCCGGTGTGGAAAATCTTGCCGTAGTTGTCGAGGAAGTAGAGCCGGTCGCCCGGCCGGATGGTGTCCCGGTGCCAGCGCGTGGCCACCAGTTTGCCACTGAGAAACTGCTGCGTCGCGTCGCGGGCGATCGGCAGGCCGCTGCGGTCAAAGAGATTATTGACCATGCCGCTGCAATCCAGCCCCAGAGGCGACCGTGCCCCGAAGACATACGGAACATACAGCATCTCCAGCGCAGGCAGGATCCGTGGTCGCGTCGTCGCGAAATCATCGATCACGCGGACCGACCCGCGCGGGACGACCACCGCTTCCCCGAAGGGGGTCCGGATGGATGTGTTCCAGGGCGTCTGCCCGACCAGCGGCAGGCGCGCTCCGGCCGGGACTCGCGTTCCGTTGACTTCGATGGCCCTCAGCACCGCCGCCTGCATCGAGTTGAGCGAAGACTCGAATTGCGATCGGTCGATGACGTGAACCGCCTCCTGACGAACCCAGCCCCAATAGCCGTCGCTCGCGTGGACAAGGTACCAGCCGTCACAGTGGTCGAGCAGCCAGAGAAGTTCACCGTAGAGCAGTTGGGTCTGAACATTGCCGAGATCCGATGGCCTGTTGTAGGTGCGCACCGTCGAGACCGTCACCGCGGCAAACCGTTGGCCGTCGAGCCGGCCGTCCTCCGGCAGGCAGCACATCTCGTTACGGATGCGTTCAACGCCGGCCCTCTTGAGTGCTCTTTCCAGTGTGCGGGCCAGGGCCGGTGCCGTTGTGGCTCCGCCCAGCACGACACCACCTTCCTCGATGCTGACCTGCGGATTGAAATAGATCGTGGTCGCGTCCGTCAGACTCGTCCGGCGAAACATATCACAAAACCACGCGGCCTGATCGAGGGGCAGATCTCTCGACGGCCGGATTGTCCGGACGATGGTCATGATCCTCTCGGCCTCGGGACGCATCGGTCGCACGGCACCCAGATCAACGGCCGAGGGGGCGCTCTGCGGCCAGCGGGTCGAACGCGAGGCGGCCAGCACCTCGCGCCGCCCGGCCGCGAAAGCCGCGATGGCCCGGTACAGCCGCTCGGCCATGAGGCGGTGGGGCGGCGCGGCGAAACCATGCTTGGCGAGCGCCGCAGCCGGCATCTGTATTCTGATCGCAGGCGCGTGCAGCTCGTCGATGATGTCCACGGGGCCAACCGCAAAGGCGAGCGAGTTCGCTACGGTCTCGGCAAATGGTTGTGACAAAGGCTCCGATGAGGCAGCCCGAACGATCGGTCTGAAAATGGCTTCTGACCCCGTTTTCTCAGGAGGGTCGAGGATGATGCACAGGTCGCACTTGGCGGCCGAGGCAGTCCGGGCCAGGTCGGCGCGGTCCAGGGTGTCGGGCGACGGCAGCAGGTCCGCGTCGCTGCGGTACATCGCCGGAATCCCGCTGCCCCCCCGCACCATGTGGTAGAAGTACCCGGCGGTCAGCAGGGTGAGGCGGTCGGCGTCGTCCGGGCGACCGGCCTGTCGGGTCATCGGGACGACAAAAACCACCAGCCTGCCGATTTCGCCCCGCTGCGGCTGCCAACCGGGCTGAAACTCGCGGATGGCCTGGTCGACCGCCTTCTCGATTCCCCTGTCGGTCTGCCCAGCGCAGCCCATGCCCATCAGAGACAGCCCCAACCCCACTGCGACCAGTTGCCTTGCTTGCTTCACGTGAACCTCGCGTGTCTCATCAGACCCTTCTTAAGGGCAACGCCTCGCCCGCCGGTTCAATTGTCGTGATCGGGCTTGCCTTGTCCAGAACGTGTGGCGTTCAACTGCGATAGACACGAATGCGGTCCTTGCCTCGCCGGGAACGATTGATAGGGTATTCCAGGTGCTTCGGTGGCCGGTGCCGGTGGTTCGTTATTCAGGCAGGGTGTGTGCCGACGAGACCGGGTCGGCCATCTGCGGAGAACCGGCCGTATGGTCAGACCCATCAGAATCAGCGCCGCCGCATGGAAGAAGGACCCGCCCCTCTTCAATCGCCCACGATCATGTCCAGGCGATCGATCAGGGGCTGAAGTGCACTGTGGTCGACATGGGCGATGACGGGTCCCATGGTCGTTTTCCTGATCGGGGTGATCATGCAGACGACCAGCGAGCTATCGTGGTCGAGCCTGTTGTGCGGTGTCTTCGAAACGCTGATATCTATTGGCTGAGGGGGGTACCTTGTGAGGGGGCAGGCTAGGATGTGGCGACTGTTTTCGTTGAATGATTCGCGAGAGACTACCACCCATTTGCGGCGCTTGCTGCCCGTGGGATGATCTTCGGGAACGTCGGGCCACTCGAAGACATCTCCCCGGCAGATCATGCCCATGTCACTCGTCCTTCATGAGATTAAGAGCTGACCGGCCCGCCTGCTCTGTGATCTCGTCGAATTCAGCGAGCTCGGCTTCGCTGCGGGCCCGACAGGACTGTCGGACCAGTTCGTCCCTGTGCTGCCGGCGGCGTTCCTGCAGCCACGCGGCGAGGGCTTGGTTCACGACCTGCGAGAAATTCAGACCTCCGGCGAAGTCTTCTACCTCCCGTGCCGTCTGCTCATCGATGCGAAACGATTTCGTGATCACCGTGCAAAACCTCTTGTCTTGCATCCAATTATACGATTCGTATTATAGAATGTAAATCATTGTCTATAAATTCTTTTTATGCATTGGTTTATATTCTATAGGTGAGGCTGCATGGATGCCACTTTATTGCGCCATGCCCGCCCGGCGGCGAAATTCGGTTTCGTCGATGACCTCGATGCCGAGTTCGCGGGCCTTGTCGAGCTTGGAGCCCGCCTCAGCGCCGGCAACGACGAAATCCGTCTTCTTGCTGACCGATCCGGCGGGCTTGCCGCCGAGTTGGCGGATCAGGTCCTCGATGTCCTTGCGGCCGTAGTGTTCGAGCGTGCCGGTGACGACGATGGTCTTACCGACAAAAGCTTGAGGGCCTGCAGCCTTGGCCTTGCGAGGCTGGGTCATATTGACGCCCACGTCGCGCAGATGAGCGATGATCCGCCGGCCTTGTTCGTTGTGCAGAAAACCGTAGATGCTCTCGGCCAGTTCGGGGCCGATGCCTTCCACCTGCTGCAGTTCATCGCGCGATGCGGCAATAAGAGCATCCATGGAGCCGAAATGCTCGGCGAGATCGATGGCGGTGTTCACGCCGACGTGCTGGATGTTCAGGGCGGCCAGCAGGCGGGCGAGCGGGTTGTTCTTGCTCTTTTCGATGGCGGCCAGGAGGTTGTCGGCGCTCTTGGCGCCCATCCGTTCCAGGTCGATCAAATCGTTACGGCGATCTTTGAGCCGGTAGAGGTCGGCGAATTCACGGACGAGGCCGGTGTCCACCAACTGGGCGGCCAGCACGTCGCCCACGCCCTCGATATCCATCTGGTCGCGGGCGCAGAAGTAGCGGAGGCGTTCCTTGATCTGCGCGGGGCAAGCGGGGTTGACGCATCGGAGGAAGACGCCGCCCTCGTCGCGGACCGTCTGACTGTCGCACTCGGGGCACTTCGGCGGCGGCTTAATCTGCCTGGCGTCGGATGGCCGGGCGCTCAGATCGACCTCGACCACCTGCGGAATGATCTCGCCGGCCTTCTCGACGTAGACCATGTCGCCGATGCGCACGCCCAGGCGTTCGATCTGGTCGAAATTGTGCAGGCTGGCGCTCTTGACCGTGGTGCCGGCCAGCAGGACGGGTTCGAGATTGGCCACCGGCGTAATGGTGCCGAGCTTGCCCACCTGGAAACGAACGGACAGCAGCTTGGTCCTCGCCCGCTCGGCCGCGTACTTGTACGCGATGCACCATCGCGGCGAACGGCTGGTCGCGCCCAGCATCTCGCGCTGGTCGAGTCGGTTCACCTTGACCACCATGCCATCGGTGGCGTAATCGAGCGAACCTCGCTCGCCGTCCCAGTCGTGAATGATACCGATCACCTCGTCGACGTTCTTCGCCCGTCGCACGTAGGGACTGATCGGGATGCCCCAGGCCTTGAAGGCCTGGAAAAGCTCGTATTGCGTGTCAAACTCCAGCGGGTCGACCTCCCCGAAGCCGTGAGCCGTAAAGCTGAGTTTCCGCTGGGCGACGATTCGCGAGTCGAGTTGCTTGAGCGTCCCGGCCGTGGCGTTGCGAGGGTTGGCGAAGGTCGGCTCGCCGGCCTCCTGGCGTTTCTGATTGAAGGCGTTAAAGTCGGGCAGAGGCCAGAAGACCTCGCCGCGGACTTCGAGCACGCGGGGGACGCCCCTCGCAAACAAGTCACCGCCACTCGGCGTCAGGCTCAATGGAATCGCCCGGATGGTCCGGGCGTTGGCGGTGATGTCGTCGCCGCGTTCGCCGTCGCCCCGCGTGGCGGCCTGGACCAGCCGGCCCCCTTCATATCGCAGCGAGATGGCCACCCCGTCGATCTTCGGGTCCACGACATACTCATATTTCTCTCCGCCCAGCCCCTTGGCCACCCGTGTGTCAAACTCGCGAAGCTCCGCTTCGTTATAGGTGTTGTCAATCGACAACATGGGCACGGCATGAGTGACCTGCTCGAAGCCCTCCAGCGGCCGGCCGCCGACCCTTTGCGTGGGCGAGTCCGGCGTGACCAGGTCGGGAAACTGGGCCTCCAGGTCCTTCAGCTCCTTGTAGAGCTTGTCGTATTCCAGATCGGAGATCGTCGGCTCGGCCAGCACATAATAACGGTGATCGTGCTGGCGAATCTCCTCACGCAGGCGGGCGATTCTCTTCTCGGCTTCGGACTTGGTCATCGGGGCAACCTGAGGGTTCCGGGAGTCAAAGCAAAGGATGAAGGATGAGGGCTGAAGGCTGAATCAAGGCCCGGGTAGCCGATAGTCTTGTCGCCCCCTTTGACTCATCCTTCATCCTTCCGCCTTCAGCCTTTCCATCGTACCCCGGGGCTCGCTATTTCGGACACGTACAGTTCTGCTGCGCCGGAATCAGGCAGATAAACTCCACCGGCTCGCTGCCCGTGTTGCAGAAACCATGCTCGATGTTCGGCGGCACGAAGATCACGTCACCCTGTTTGAACGGCCGGTCGCCCGCGGGCGTCTTGGCCGTGCCGCTGCCCTTGAGCACCAGGATCTCATGCTCGTAAGGGTGCTCGTGATGGGGGGTGCAGCCGCCCGGCTCGACCTCAAAATGTCGCATGCAGAACGTGCACGCCCCATCCTCCTGGCCGATCAGGATGCGGATGCGGGCCCCCTTGGCCCCCGGCATGTTCACCGGCTCCTGCCGATGGGCCTTGATCTGCTGAATCTTGATGCTTTCACCTGCCACGACTCGTTTCTCCCTTCGCTGTGTCGGTGTCCTGTAGGGACATTGGGCAATAGCCCAGCGAATGCACTTCGCCGTTTCAGAATCCTGACCTCGGCGGGAGGCATCATATCACACACGGCGGTACGAATCACCCTCGATTTAACTGCGACCCTTTGTTGGCGTCCAAACCTCAGCTATGATCGCTGCAACGTATACCCGTTCGGCATTGCGGTTCGGAGGCTGGTATATACGACGCGAGTTCATCCTCCGGTTGCACGAGAGCCGACCAGGGATACTCGGGTGGAGCCCTGGAGACGGCCTTCTCCTCGGGTTTCCTGGCTTGAACCGAAACACCACCGCCATTGCACGTCGCCGCTCGCGACAGACCCAGCTCCGTTCTCAGTTGTGCATTCGCCATTCTTCATTCCCCAGGGTCGCCGTATGCAACGCTGGGGTTTATCGGCGTTCAGCGGATCGCGGTCGTATCAGGGCATCGGTGTTCTTGCATCTTGCCCCGGTCACCGATAAGTTGACGCTGATTGATCTTATGAACGCTTGGGAGCGATGGTAACATGTACTTGGTCACCGGCGGAGCGGGTTTCATCGGCAGCCACATCGTGCGGGCCCTCAACGACCGGGGGATCACTGACATCATCGTGGTTGACGATCTGACCCAGTGCTCGCGCTTCGCCAACCTGGCCGACTGTCGAATCGCCGACTACCTGGATCGCAGCGANNGGATCGCAGCGAGCTTCGCAGGCAGCTCGACGCCGGCACGTTCGCGGCCTCGGTCAGGGCCATCTTCCATCAGGGCGCCTGCACCGATACCATGGAGACCGACGGCCGCTACATGATGGACAACAACTTTGCGTTTTCCAAGGCCCTGCTCCAGTTCGCCCTGACCTGCCGTGTGTCGTTTGTCTATGCCTCCAGTGCGGCCACCTACGGGGCCAGTTCGGAAACCCGGATCGACCCCCTCAACGAGCGGCCGCTGAACATCTACGGTTACTCCAAGCTGGCCTTCGACCAGCATGTTCGCCACCTGCTTCCCGCCGCCGACAGCACGGTCGTGGGCCTGCGGTACTTCAACGTCTACGGCCCCAACGAGGCCCACAAGGGCCGCATGGCCTCCATGGTGTACCAGCTTCACCGTCAGCTCTGTCAGACCGGCAAGGCCCGTTTGTTTGAAGGAACCGCCGGTTTTGGCAACGGCGAGCAGCGACGCGATTTCGTGTTTGTCGGCGACGTGGTCAAGGTCAATCTGTTCTTCGCCGAGGCCCCGGTCCGCAAAGCGATCGTCAACGTCGGTACCGGCCGCAGCCGCAGCTTTAACGACATCGCACGGATCCTCATCAGCCTCAGAGGCGGCGGCACCATCGAATACATCCCCTTTCCAAAAGAGTTGCAGGGCAAGTACCAGAGCTTCACCGAAGCAGATCTGTCCGACCTGCGCGACGCCGGATACACCGAACCCTTTACCGGCCTGGAGGAGGGCGTTGCGCAGTGCGTCGACGCATGGTCGGCTTAATGAAAACGTGTTCGGGATGGTCACCATCTCGTACCGAGATGGGCTGTTCGCAAGAGTCTGTGAGTCCGGCATGGGCCGTTCGATTCGGCGAAACGAAGACTGTCCCTCTCTTTGTTTGAAGCAAGTAGAACGGAGCCACCCGAATGGCACGGGCATATCACGAGTTCCGGTACCAGTTCCCGCCCGACGGATCAGCCTATCCCGAGCACCTCGTCGATGTGCTCTGGCATTGGGCGGAATACAACGCCGCGCAGGAAATGTCGGCGGATGTATTCCATCCCCGCTCGAAGGCTCAATTGGCCGCCCTCGTCAACCCGGCTTTCCAGGCCAGCCTGCGCACCGAGGAACGTCGCCCCGTGCGGTTTCGGGCCTTCTTGTCTGATTCGCCCAGGCAACTGTCGGTGCGGTTTGACGCCCCCTTGGCCTACAACACGACCGAACTGGTCAAAATCGCACCGACGGTTGACTCGGCCCACCGCGCCATCGTCGTCGTGCCTCGTTCCGCCGATTCCGATCAACTGGCGATTCTGGGCATCCGTGACCCGACGCTGTCGCCTTCGGAGCATGCCCCCAAGCGTCCCCGCTGGGAGGACCTGCTCGGGCTGTTCGTCAAACACTATGAATGGACGGTCTCGGTCCTGGGGCCGGGGTCAGTGCTCGTACAAACGCTCGGCTTTCCCATCGAATTGCGACACGGGCGCATCCGCTGTCCGTTTCCGGTGCACCGGATCAAGTANNGCACCGGATCAAGTATGTACGCCACTGGTACCGCGAGGCAACCTCCGAAGGACGGCTGGGCGATCAGACGATCTCCGCGGCACTGCTTGGCCAGGTCTGGCAAAGTATTCTCAGCGAGGTCTGCGAGGCTCACCGCGGGGGGACTTTCCTGATAGCGCCCGGTCTGTCCGTCGCCGGTCTGCCGCTGCGAATCAAGTACCGGCTCGACTCGGACGTGCTGGTCGATACGCTCAAGGCCCGCATGACCGTCGAGCCGAAACTGTCCCATTACTTGTACGCGGGCAAAGACATCGAAACGACCGCCCTGGATGACGCCCACTGTCTTCAGCGAGGCCTGGTCCGGGCGCAGAACCTGCTGGCCGCACTCAGTTCCGTCGACGGGGCGGTGGTGCTGAATCGCGAGTTGCAGGTCATCGGTTTCGGCGCGGAGATCACCTTGAGCTCGCCGCCGGCAACCGATGAGGTCATCCACTTCGGTTGGCATCCCGATCCCGTCGGCATCCCGGTACCCAAGCCCCTCCTGGACTTCGGCATGCGCCACCGCTCGGCCTACCACTTCTGCAAGGCCTTGCCCGGGGCCATTGCATTTGTCGTTTCCCAGGACGCGGCCATCACGGTCTTCTGTAACACGCGCCGCGATCCGCAGGCCGACGGTTCGGTGGCCGAGGTCGAAATGTTCGAAGGCCTCACCCCCGAACGCTGGCTGATGTAGCCAGGGCTCACCGCCAGCGTTGCACACGGCAACGCCGGGGAACGCGGAATTGTGGATGTGGAATTGAGAATGGCCGTGTTTTGCCGTCGCGGATGGCTCTCACCACCAGTGAACTCCGGAAACAGCGGTGATTCGGCACAAAACGCCCGATCCAGACATGCTTCTCTGCACGCCTGCGGGGATTCTTATGTAACTGGGGGTTCAGGCATCAGGGTTCAGCATTCCGCGAAGGCCGCACCGGAAAGACCCAACGGCTTCACCCTTTGCCATCCGGCGTGTGGGCGGCCAGAACCCGCTCGATTTCTTCAACCGACATCCCGCGCTCGACCATCGTGCGTTTGAGGTCGTTCTCAGACACCATCTTTCGGATCTTGTACCAGAGCCCGCCGACGATGATCACGATCGGTATGGAGAAGGCCCCGAGGATTGCGAGTTGATCGACGCTCGGCCAGTTGGTGCTCGAAAAGGCAGCGAGCATAAAGCGTACCTCCAGGACCGTAGTCACGCCTCCCGCCGGTTTGTTTCAGGCATCTTCTTGCCTGGTCGCAAGCCCGTGTGTCAGGGTAAACGAAACGACGAATGGCGGGGGCGGTGCGATGACGAAATCACGGTATCCCCTGCCTTTCATTCATCCTTCAGTCTTCCGCCTTCATCCTTCCTCACTGAACCCTGCTTGCCCGCCGCAGCCTTGGCGAAGGTGGGAACCCTATTCTCCGAACTTGCTCATATCCCTCAGCCGATACAGGATTTCCCCCGCCTCGGGCACCTGGAGCACTCCTTCATCCTCACGCCCTGCATACTCGGCCGGGTTGATCGAATCCGGATCCACGTAGCCGAGGTTGATCCGGCGGCAGCGCTGCTCCGGGATGCGTGTGGCAAGAACCACATTGACGCGAGGCGACTCCTTGCCGCCTTCGTATTGGCCGACGCCTTTCACGTGCGTGCTGTGGGCCAGCACCCCCCAGGGAAACTCCTTGAACCGGTCCCACTGCTTCACGAAGTAGTCGCGAACATGGTAGCCGACCTGGTCGAGCACCTGGCCGTGCGAATACGAGACCTCGCCGATATGCGGCCCGTGGATGATCAGCGTGCCGCCGTCGGCCACCACCGGTTCGAGTTTGTACATGCACTTGCCCGCCGTCCAGATGTCGTCATACATCGTCGGGGCGCACGACAGCACCGTATGGTAGGGCTTCTCGCGGTAAACGATCTGCAGCTTTTCCGACAGCTCCGTGGCCGCGTGCCACGCCTCACGGACCGGCCCGGCGAACACGCCTCGGGCATCACGCCCTTCGACCACGTAGCCGATCAGGCTGCGTTCGATCGGCACCATGTCCGCGGCCGCCTCGATGGCCGCCCGCACGGGTGTGTTCCGTGTACCGTTGATCACCGGGTTGGTGATCAGCGCCCCCAGCCAGTGCGTGAAGTTGATGATCTGCGGTGCGGCGATGCCGGGGAACAAGTACTTGTGCCCGCCGGAGAAGCCGACCACCTCGTGCGGAAAGATCGGCCCGCAGATCAACAGGTGGTCGTAGTCAAAGACCATCTTGTTCAGCAGCACCGGCACGTCCAGGCTGAGCATTCCGTTGGACAGTTCCTCAACCTGGCCGCGGCTCAGCGTGCCGACCTGCCTGAGGGCCGACGGGTCGTTCCAGCGATGATTGTAAACCCCGATCTTCGTGAACTTCGCGAGCCGGTCCGCGGTGGTCATCTGCAGCAACCCGGCAATCTTCTCGTCACTCATCGGGGCGTGCGTACCCAAAGCGATCAGAAAATCAAGCTGCTTCGCGCGTTTCCCGAGCGTCTCGGAAATCAGCCGGAAGAAGGTGCCCGTCGGCCCGCTGCGCGAATGATCGGGGATAATCGCCAGAACCCGCCGCCCATCGAGCGGACGCACAACAAGATGCTGCTCAATAACCGAACGGATCTGCGAATCGCCGAGCGGCGCACCTGTCGAAACGTGCGAGATCACCATATCGTTTAGCCCCGATGCTCGTGCGGCAAACTCCAACTGCACATCCCGGCAGTATGCATCATCGGCTTGCGTCGGGCAAGTCGGTAAACCGGGGGAAGCTGGCGAGAGGGATCGTGACGCGCCAGGCGGAATCGTCTTCAACGCCCGGCGCAGGCAGCGTCAACATGAGACTTACCGCCCCGAGGCCGGGGCAGTCGTCGTGGCCGACCGGCGCAACTGGTCTTTCCGAAGAGCATCCAGGAGACTGCGAGCCGCCGTGCGTTCGGGGGGCATCTTGTGCACCGCCTGCGTCATGTCGATCATGCCGACTGTCTCGTCGCCGCCGCAGTATTCGGCGTAACCCAGCAGGAAACGAAGGCGGAAATCATCAAATCGGGCCAGGTCGGCCTTCAGGTCCTTGATTCTTTCCTTCACCAGCGTGCGGTCGGGCAGCAGGTTGTCGAAATCCTGTCGGAATGTGGCCGGCTCCGGTGACAGCGCTACGGCCATCAAGAGACTGTTCGCGGCGCTGTTGTATTCGCCGGCACCCAGCAGTGCGACGGCGCGACCCAGATGCGGAACGGGGCTTTTCGGGGCGACCACGCGGGCCAGGTCGTAACTGGTGGCCGCCTTCGCATACTCACCCGCTTTCAGATGGGCTTCAGCTTTCTCAAGATGCTTGCGGGCGACCGCGCTGAGCGTCGCGGCCGTCGCCATCTCCGGCGGGGGCGGAACCGGCGTCATCGCCGGTGTCTGAACGCCGCCCGCCGCCTGCGGCTCGGTCGGTTCCGGCGGTGTTGCGATCGGGCGCAGCAGGCTGCCTGAGAGCACCTCGGGTCGCGGTTCAACCGCCTGCCCGGGGCCTCCCTGCAGAATCAGATCCAGCGGAGATCCTGTGCCCGGCGGCAATCTGAGATTGCCTTCGCCGCCGCGAGGCAGCGCCAACGGCGCCGGTGCCCCCAGTAGCTTGGCGCCGGGTTGCGGCGTGGTGGTCTCGGGGCCTGGCTCGGCCGGGTTTTCCCAGGGCAACCGCGGGAGTTGCAAGACCGGAGTCCCTCCGCCGGGCGTTGTCCCCTGCGGATAGGGAGTCAGGCTGCGGTCCAGCGGCTTAGCAGGACCCACCGGGTTGATCTGGATCGGGCTGACCGGCTCGATCACCGGACTCTGAGACCGTCCCTGCTGCGGAACCGCTGCCGGGCCGGCGTAATCCACCATGAAACGTGTCTGGCCTGCGGGGGCCTGATACACGCTGGCCGGCGGTTGCATCGCTCTGGGCAGGGCGAACCGGTCCTGGAGTGGGCCTCGCTGGGCGCTGCTCGGCGGAACGTACGTGTGCAAGGGGTCGGGCCGGAATCCGTAGGTGGGCCGAGGCATGCCCGAACTCTGTGGAAAACGCAGGTCCAACGAATGCGGCGTGCTTTCCAGCCCGATCGAGCTGTGGCCGCTGCCCACGTTCAGCCAACGTTGATCATACCGCTGCATCCCCTGAGGCACTTGGTTCACCGCACTGTTCTGCTGCGCGATGGCCGACTGCCCCATCGCATGGCCTGCGGACAGAAGCACCGTCAGCAGCGCGAGTCCGTAAGCGTCTCGTCTCATGTTCCACCTCCCGGCGGCGCCGGTAGCCTGTGACACCCTCCTGGTATCGGCACAAGGCTGAGGGCGGACGGAGATAAACGGGCATCCTTTCACTATTATAGCCGATTTATCGGCACTTGGTGGCACAATTGCGAGAAGACACCGGGCCGAGATGCAGGCCCAGAGCGGCCGGAGCCCAAAGAAGCCTTCGCCGGACTACCCTGGGCCGAGGTCCTATTCCGTCCCTAGCGAACGAGTCTCTGCCACAGCCTCCGCCCGATACCCGTCTTGAGCCGCCTGTGGGCGTCGAACAGCAGGCAGGGGATGTCCAGCTTCTCGGGGCAACGGGGCAGGCATTCGCCGCATTTGGTGCAATGGCTTCCAGGCCAGCCGTGGAACCAGTCGTTGCTCCCGTCCAGCAGGTTGTAACGGAAGCTCCCGTAATCGTTCATCCCCAGACCGACCGCTACGTTGCGCAGACGCAGAATCTCCGGGGTGTCGATGAACTCCGGACAGGGCAGGCACCGGCCACACTGGGTGCAGAAGTCGGCCCCCAGCTTCTCGCGGATCGTCCGGTACCACCGGTCAAGCGCAGCCTTTTCCTGCTCGGTCAATGGTCGGGCGTCGTCGGCCACCGCCATGTGGGCATCGAGCTCATCGGCAACCGCCGGCCCCAGCGACAGCGTGTGGATCCGGGGATCGCTCAGCAGCCACCGCTTGTTCAGGTTCATCGGGTGGAAAGGTGCTGAGAGTCTTGTCAGGACCTCCGACGGCTTGAACAGCATGCCACCCTTCTCGTTGGGACTGATGATCAGCACCCCCATGTCCAGCTCGGCCGCACGGGCGACCGCCGGCGCGTGTGCCTGGTAGAACCAGTAGTAGTGGAGATTGATCGATTCGAAGAACTCCGTGTTAACCGTCTTGAGCAGAAGGTCGGTCTTGCCGTGGGTGGAAAAGCCGATGTGCCGCACGGCGCCTGAGTCCAGCAGCCTGCGACAGGCCTTCATGGTGCCGTTCTCATCCATGGCCATCCGGAACTTGTCCTCGTTGTTGATGCCGTGGACGTCGAGGTTGTCCAGCACGTCGATGCCCATCTTGCTCATGCTGGTCTCGAAATGCTTCATGAAATCGTCGTAGGTCTTGCACACCCCGACCTTTGTGGTGATGAAGACTTTCTTCCGGTCGATGCGCTTGAGAGCATGGCCGAGCAGTTCCTCACTCTCGCCGTAGCCGCGGGCAGTCTCCAGGTGATTGATGCCCGACGACACCGCTCGCCGCACGACCGCGGCGCTCTGCTCCGGGTCCTTGCTCATGTAACGCATGAGCCCCAGCGTGAGCACCGACAGGTTCATCTCCGTCTTGCCGAAACGGCGGTACTGCATGCCCTGTCTCCGCGAGGTGTTCCAGGAGTCTACTTGTCCATTCTCATGAACAGCACGATCAGGTCAAGCACGAACAACAACACGATCGTGGCCTCGAGCACCAGCATCCAGCGGTTGGTCTGGTCCTGTTTGTGCAGGCCGTAGAGGCTGTCGAGCGTGTTGAGCTTGCCGCCCACCACGCGGTACCAGTCGCCCAGGTGAAATCGCTCCGAAAGCATCTGGTAGATGCGCGCGAGGTGCCAGTCGCCGAAGAACTTGGTGATATTCGACAGCTCGTCGCTCAACCTGGCCAGATCGATGCGGATCTCCCGCAAAGCCGCCATCACGGGGCTTCGCCCGCGAAGCCGGGCGGATTCCAGGTCGCGATACGACCGCATCACCGCCTCGTCGAGAATCCGGTCGTAGGCCTCCAGCTCGGTGAGCTGCACGTTGGCCAACTCCATGATGTAGAGCGTTTCTTCCATATCTTGTGGATTATTGATGATAATCGCCGCATCCCAGTCGACCATCGTCAGGTCGTGACCGTAATAACTGCAATATCGCGACGTCGTTTCCTCCACTTCCTGTTCGGACAGCAGTGACATGTCCTCTTCCTGGGTCAAAATCGATGCCAACTGCCGACGCCGGTCCTTCAGCCAGACTTCAGCACTGAGTCGTGAACCTTCCTCGGTCACCAGAGGCGATCGGATGCAAAACACCGTGTAAGCCTCCTCCTCGCCGACCTGACTCACCGGTCGCACGCAGTAAGGAGTGAGTTCTTTCCTGACCTGCTCGGCCAGCTCCCGGACCTCCTCCGTCAGTGAGCCATCGGCAAACTGCAGGTCGTGGTAGTCCACCAGTTGCTCGATGTGGCTCACTTTGAAGGGCACACGGACGGTGATGCTGATGGCCCCGACGCTGAGCAGTTTGACCGCCCGCTCAACAGTTACCGGGCCGTGTGGCCCGACGCGTTCCTGCGGTGACAGGCTGACCATATTGGGTCGATAAAAGACCAGTTGTCGAGGACTGCGCTTGCTCGGACCGACGGAGACCTGGGCCAGCGGCTGCCCCAGCAAGCTGACTTCCGGTTGGCGGGGAAGCTCATAAGCGATGTCAAATGAGTACATGTACACCACTTGGCCCGTGTAGAAGGGGATCCGGTTTGGCAAGTCGGCCCGTTGCGACATAAAACTCCTTATCCTGCAAAAGGTTTATTCTTCAGCTTTTATCGTACCGTTGCGTCGCCTGCTCCGCCATCGTCGGTTTCCTCAGAGCCGCCCGTCTCTGCCTGACCATGCCGAGGTGCGGGGTACTCCAAACCGTAGACCGTCTTCACCGCCTCGACCAGGGCCGCCTGCCTGGAAGGCGATGCGGGGCTTGCGCCAAGTCGTCTCCGATTCTCGCCATTGCGGCCGCAACCTTTTGTCGTGGCGTTTCTTGCGGCTCCCGTTGCGGTGGCGGTGCGCAGGATCGAGGACAGCCTGACCAGATCGGAAATCTTCAGTGTGGACTCGTTTTGCGTAAGAGCTTTCACCAGGCGGCTGATCAGAATGATCTGGCTGCCGACCGTGACTTGAGCCCGGTACGAGGCCGGCATGCAGCCCAGGACCGCCGCCGCCAGATTGCCGGCAAAGTACGGTTCGGCAACCCGTTCCAGCTTGCGGGCGTAGGTTCGCAGGTTGTCCCGGCTCACTCCATACTTGTCGGCCAGCTTGAACTTCGCCCCGATAGCCTCCAGCGTGCCGCACCCCTCAGGACGCAGCAGGATCGCCCGGTCCAGTCTCCGGCGGATCGACAGAGGGACTCGCTTGTACACCAGAGTTCGCGCCAGGGCTCGCTGCCATATGGCAGTCTTGTCCAGGCAGGCCGTTGGCAAGCTGCTGTTCCCGCCGGCCGTATGAGATGCCTGCAATGCTCGGCTTCTTGTGACATTCACCGGATTCACCCCCTTGTCACAGCGGCGGCAGTTCCCTGGCGTTCCCCGTCCTTGTCCTTGCGACCAACGCATAACATCCCGGCTGTTCCGCTTGCGGCGGTCGTCGCGGAACAGGTCCTTCTCCGCGTCTTATCGGAACAAATCCCATCCCAGCCATTCGCCGGGTTGTCCAAGGTTAAGTCGCTGTCCGCACTCACCGAATGAGGAAATAGAGGGAACGGACGACATGCCCAGGATGTCGGTTCCGCCCAGCCCGCCGCAAGGCTCGTTGCACGCGCAGGTGTTTGCCGTGCCGATCAGCACGAGGGGAGCCCTGGCGGAGCCAGGGATTCAGTTATGGCCTATGCAATTGACTTGAGTGCGAGGCAATCCAGCCGCACGCTGGAGCAGGCCGTCCGTCACCATGCAGAGATCTTGATCTATCCGCGTCTTGTCGCTGACGGCGATCCGATCCTCTCGCGTCTGGTCAGCATCGAGACGCCTATCGGGTGGCAGTCGCGGCGTCCCTGCCTGGTACTGGAAACCTTCAATGCGCTGCCTGTCGAGCAGAATGGCACCGTTGACAAGGGCGAGTCCGACACGGTGGGCCTTGATTCGCTCGTCGGTACCTACTGCGACGTCATGCTTCAGCTTGGCGAGAACCGGTACCTGTTCTGCTCCGACGTCGTCGCGGTCCAAGGGGCCCCCGGCCCTGGTGCCCGCCCCCGCGTCTATCTGGCTCGTCCTGAAACGGTGCAGGTCGCCCAGCGGCGCCGATCCTGGCGTTTTCGTCCCGCACAGTCGTCCCGTGTGGAACTGACCTGGATCAACGCCGAGAAAAGCAGGACCGAGGGAATCGGCTGGCTGTGCAATGTCAGCGCGGAAGGGCTGGCCTGCCGGACCGAGATGGCCGTCGCTGAACAACTCGGGATCGGGGAACAGATCAGCCTCTCGTTCGCACTGACGCCCGGCGACCCCGAGCGGTTTGTCCTCGATTCCGTGCTATGCAACAAGACCCCCGCAGGTACCGAGGGGACCATGATCCTCGGCCTGCAATTCCTCGTCGGGCAGGGTCATCAGGCCTCAGCAGCGGCGGCTGAAGCCTTGCGACGCAAGCTCCTGGCTCGCTACGCTCCCGTGGTTGATACTCCGGGAGGGAACGGATGATGAACACGATGTTTCCCATGGAAGGCACGCGTCAGGCGAGCGTTCTTGCCGATGCCATCGATGATTTCCGGCCGGCGCTGGCAACCTGGCGGCAGGGCGAGGGGTGGGCGGCGTATGAGACTCGCTTTGTGAGCATGGACTACCGGGCCGGAGAGTTGGCCCTGCAGTATGACCCCTCGGAGCAGGGCACGCCCGAGATTCTCGACGGGCAGGAGGTCTGCGTTTCGTTTCGCCGTGGCCGTGGCCGCTGCGCCTTCGACACCGTTGTCCTGGGTCGAGGCCGCGCGCCGATCGGTGATGCCGAGATTGTCTCCACCATTCGACTGGAGTATCCCGAGGAGCTGTGTGATCTCCAGCGAAGAACGCACTATCGTCAGCAGGTGCCGGCAGCCGATCCTGTCCGGGTCAAGTTGTCGATCGCCTCAGGCAACACGTCAACCGTGACCGATGCTCATGGCAGCTTGTTGGACGTGTCTCCCGTGGGCATGGGCGTCGGTCTGACCGAAGGTACGACCGTGCTCGTCGACGCAGGCGCCGTGGCTGACTGCACGCTGTACACTCAGCACAGCTCGTCCCCGATTCATGTGCGAGCCCGCGTGTGCTCGCGGACGAATATGTCCGACGGCCGGGTACGCCTCGGTTTGCAGTTTGTTGATAACGGCGAAGCAGTGGGCGCGCAAGCCGATCTGAACCGTCTGCTCGCCCGCGTGCGAACCTGAACGGACCTCTTCTCTCCTTGCAGGATACATGGCAGCTTCATCGAACGACGGCCGGCCCCCAAGGTCGGCCGCCGCTGTTTTTACGCCGATGCAGTGCCCGAATGGTGTCGTCTGCAATCTGTAATCTGCGATCTGCAAGTCACTGCCTTTTGTCGGGCGGCGTTTTTCCGCGTGTTGATCGCGATTGACGACGCTTCGGCTGCCGGCCCGCAGTCAGAATGCGCCGAAACGCCAGAACCGGGCGGGGCCCCGTCTCTGGACCTGACCGCTCATCGCAGGTAGCATGTGACGGTTGGTCCTTTGCAGTCCGGAATGCGGCGTCGTGGTCATTTCGGCGCTCTCTGGTCTTCTTTGAATGTGACTGTCTGCGGCAGCGGTCAAGCAGGCAACGACACAGATCGGTCGGTGGCTTAATGGAGGAAATCCCATGTCACTGGCGAAGCGTTCTCTAGCTGAACTGGTCAGCACGTTCTGGCTGGTATTCGGCGGGTGCGGCAGCGCGGTTCTGGCTGCCGCGTTCCCGGATCTGGGCATCGGCTTTGCGGGGGTGGCGCTGGCCTTTGGTCTGACGGTCCTGACCATGGCCTTTGCGATCGGACACATATCGGGTTGCCACCTCAACCCGGCCGTGTCGGTTGGCCTGTGCGCCGGCGGCCGGTTCCCCGCCAAGGAATTGCCCGCCTACATCATTGCACAAGTCATCGGCGGCATTGCCGGCGCAGGTGTTCTCTATCTGATCGCCACTGGCAAGGCCGGTTTCACCCTGGAAGGGGGGTTCGCATCGAACGGATACGGCGGCGGGGACGATGGCCATTCGCCCGGCGGATACTCCCTGAAGGCCTGCCTCATCGCCGAAATCGTGCTGACCTTCATGTTCCTCGTGGTCATTCTCGGGTCGACCGACTCGCGGGCCCCCAAAGGCTTTGCCCCCATCGCGATCGGCCTGTGCCTGACGCTCATTCACCTGATCAGCATTCCGGTGACCAACACCTCGGTAAACCCGGCGCGCAGCACCGGCCCGGCCGTGTTCGTCGGCGGGTGGGCACTGTGTCAACTCTGGCTCTTCTGGGTGGCACCCATTGTCGGAGCTATTATCGCAGGCCTCTTTTATCGAGCTCTCGCGAGCGAGCCCGCGAACGCCAAGTAGAAACCTGGACCGGCATAGGATCGGCTCCTTCGGGTATCACGGGCGGCTTGCTCGCCCCGACAAAGCCAACTGGCGAAGCCGGGTCCGCCAGTGTCGCTGGTCGCTCAGGCACATGCAGACAACAAGCCGCGACGGGGGTCTGAAGAAAGCCGTCCAGACTGTCACGGATGCAGCACAACGTGTCCGCCCGCGTTCTGCTTGTCGCCACGGCCGGTTCTCCCTAACCTATCTGATATGGCCAAATACGCAGTCGTCGAAATACCCGGCGGTTCAGCAGGCTTTGTCGCCACGGACAAGGGTGTATCCAACGTGATCCTGACCGGCCGCGGGCCCTCGCAGGCTCGAAAACGGTTGGCAGAGGAGTTCCCGGACGCAGAGTATGACCCCGGTTTGCTCGCTTCGTTTCAGCAGCAGTTGCGCGCGTACTTCGCTGGGCGACTGAAGCGTTTCCGCGTGAAGCTCGATCTGTCATCGCTGACCGCGTTTCAGCGACTGGTGCTCGATCGCTGCGCCCGGGTCGGCTACGGCCGGACGAAAACCTACGGTCAACTGGCTCGCGAAGTTGGGCGGCCCAACGCNNTGCCGCCGGCTGAGGCCGTTCTCCCTTTCAGGATGTGTTGATGTACCCGCTGATCAAACGTGCGATCGATATCCTGGTCAGCCTCGTGCTGATCCTGCTCTTCTCGCCGGTGATCCTGGCTGCCGCACTGGCCGTTAAGCTCTCATCGCCTGGGCCGGTGTTCTTCGTCCAGCCCCGCGGAGGCCGCTTCGGTCAGCCGTTCATGTCGATCAAGTTCCGGACCATGCGGGCCGACCATGTGCATGACCTCCACGAGGTCGTGCCGCTGACCCACGCGAACATCACCCCGCTCGGACGATTCATGCGGCGATTCAAGATCGACGAGCTGCCGCAGTTGTTCAACGTCCTGCGTGGCGACATGTCCCTGGTCGGCCCCCGACCAACCATCATGGAACAGGTGGTGACCTACAATGACTTCCAGCGACGGCGTCTCGATGTACGTCCAGGTCTGACCGGCCTGGCCCAGGTCAACGCCACCGCCACCATGAGCT
>MTKZ01009976.1_pt1 | contig 23890 bp, 18 predicted proteins | sample 1042781 | NCBI WGS metagenome assembly MTKZ01 (sample SAMN06212207, study PRJNA360539) | anaerobic digester metagenome | biome: Wastewater treatment plant; material: sludge; isolation source: anaerobic digester fed with sludge from wastewater treatment plant | place: Denmark: WWTP Viborg ... | reverse complement strand
AAGATTATTACATACCCTAGATCCCTTACCATCAAATAAATAAGGATATTTCACAACATACTTCTTTCCATTTCTACCAAAGTTTTCTCTTAAGAAGATCTTAGCCGAGTCTGCATCATAGAAATTTTCAAATTTAGGACAGGGGATGCCCCATTTTTTCATAAGATTATTTGTATTGCATTTGTCAGCTTCAACTATCATAGCTTTAGATGTTGGGCCCCAACAAGATATACCCTTCTTTTCACAACTTTCTTTTAAATTCTGAGATAAGTATTTTTCTTGACCCCCAACTACCATATCAATATTGTTTTCAGAAAGATAAGATATAATCTCATTAAGATCGTCAAGTCTTTTTATCCTACCATTATTTTCTTGAATCTCTTGTTTATAATCAATAATAAATTGTTTAATATCATTAAAATTTCTAATCTTGATTCTATCATTTCCAATTGGCCATACACATTTTTTTTCAAATGCCCCACCAAGATTTCCTGGAAGTACATGTACTTCAGAAACATTTTTTGACTTTGTGATTGACTCTGCCAAAGCCCATTCTCTAGCACCTCCACCAATAACAGCCAATACTTCACTCATATTACCCCTACTTTACAATCTGCTTCTCTCTCATATTCTCTAGCTCTTGTAAGACCCTTCCTAACTTCTTCTGGAATATGAGTTGGATAATCGCCATTTAAGCAAGCAAGGCATAGATCTTCTTTTTTAAGGCCAATTGCTTTTATTAATCCTTTAATGGTCTGGTATGTAACTGAGTCTGCACCGATTTTCTCTGCAACAATATCTGTATCTGTTGCAGCAATTAATTCACTTTCAGTTGGCATATCAATACCATAATAACAAGGGTGTTTTATTGGAGGACATGTTGATACCATATGAACTTCTTTAGCACCATTGCTTCTTAACATAGACACTATTCTTCTACTTGTTGTACCTCTAACAATACTATCATCAACTAAAATTACTTTTTTACCTCGAATTTCTCCTTTTATCACATTTAGCTTATCCCTAACAGCGATATCTCTTGAAACTTGCGAGGGCATAATGAAGGTTCTTCCGACGTATCTGTTTTTTATTAATCCTTCTCTGTGTTTAATTCCATACTTTTCAGAGAATCCTAATGCAGCCGTTCTTGCGGTATCTGGCACAGGAATGACAACATCTCCCTCACCTTCAAATTCGATATTTCTACCAAGCTCAATTCTTGCTTCATAGACACTTTTGCCTTCTATAACGGAATCTGGCCTTGAGAAGTATACCCATTCAAACATACAATGTGCCCTACCTTTTGGACACAATACTCTCTTCTCAACTTTATTATCTTCAATGACTATCGCTTCTCCAGGTAGTAAATCCCTTATAAGAGAATATCCATTTACATCAAGTCCTACACTTTCCGATGCAAAAGAAAAAGCATTTCCGTTTAAACTAGTCTTCTCTCCAAAAACTAAGGGCCTAATTCCATAGGGATCTCTGAAAGCAACTAATTTTTTTGGTAAAAGCACTACTGCAGAGTAACTACCTTCAATTTTTTTCATACATTCATGGATTGCACCAAACGTATCATTTTTTACTAATTCTTCTGAAAGAATATTAATCATGACTTCGGTATCTGACTTGGAATGAATACACCTATTTCTTTCCTCTAGTTCTTTTTTTAACTCTTTGAAATTTGTAATATTTCCATTGTGTGCAAGACCTATCCCACAGGGATAGCTTAAGAAAAAAGGTTGAGCTTCAGACAATGTACTTGTTCCCGTTGTGAGATATCTTACATGACCTATTGCATTAAATCCTTCAAGTTTTGATAACTCTTCTTTGTTGAAAACGTTTAATACCAATCCTTTTTCTTTTTTCAAATGTACTATCCCATCAAATGACAATATCCCTGCAGAATCTTGACCTCTATGTTGGACAGCCAAAAGACCTCTGTAACATTCATATGCTGAATTATGTGATGATGTACCTAATATGCCGCACATTTTTATTTTTCCTCTATATAGTCTAGAACTGATTTAAAAACATTCATACCAGACATTCCACTTTTATTCTTGTCAAAAAAAGCTCTTTCTGGGTGAGGCATCATTCCAAAGACATTTCCTGCCTCATTACAAATACCTGCGATGTTGTATGCAGACCCATTGGGATTCCAAGGATATCCTGCATATTCTCCATCTTTATCAACGTACCTAAATACAACTTGATCATTTTCAAATAATTTGTTGTAATATTCACTTTCCTTATCTTTTGGGAAAAGTAATTTTCCTTCTCCATGTGCAGAAGGAACTAACATTATTTCTCCTTTAGGAATATTCCTTGTGAATACACATTTACCCTTACTTTCATGTTTTAGTAAAGTTGGCCTACACTCAAATCTTGCAGAATCATTCAAGAATAGACATGCGTCCGGATATTCCCTTCTTGTAAATCCTGGTAAGACCCCAAGTTCAACTAAAACCTGAAATCCATTGCAGATCCCTCCAACAGGCCATCCATCGTCTATAAATTTATGAAGATTATTCCCTATCTTTGCTCNNATCATAAGACAGTTATAATCAAAGATATCCTTGAGCTTTTTCAAATGAACTAGTTCTGGAGATGCACCCAATCTTTTGAAAGCATAGTACAATTCTTCTTCATTGTTTGTTCCTTCAATCCTTAAAACACATACTTTAATCTCAGACTTATCCATTTGATCACCCCAAATGCTCCCAAATAACATTTTTCCATTTTTCTCTCAGTTTTTCAACTGAAGCATCTATAATTTTGACTCCATTTTGCTTCATTTCTATCCTATTACCCTTAACTTTTCCTAATTTCAAGAATGGCACATTAGCGTTACGTAATATAGATTCAAATCTATCGTCATTTTTAACTTCAACTACCCACCTGGTATTTGATTCTGAAAAAATGAATTCATCAGCCCTCATATTTTTTAAAACAGGTAAGTCTATCGATGCTCCAAAATCACTACCGAAAGACATTTCTGCAATAGCTACTGCAAGTCCTCCCTCGCTTAAATCATGACAACTTACTATTATTCCACTTTCCATACAACTAAGAAGTGTTTTTGAATAATTCATCAAATTTTCTGGATTCATCTTAGGAGAAATTCCTCCGTTAATTCCCAAAAGCCTGTAATATAATGAGCCTCCAAATTCTCTATTTGTATTTCCAATAAGATATATTAAGTTTCCTTCCTTTTTGAAGTTTGAAGTTATTTTTTTATCAACATCGTCAATAATACCAATTCCAACAATTGTAGGTGTTGGTGGACAGCTTCCTGTCATACTTTCATTGTAAAGACTAACATTACCAGATGAGAAAGATATTTGAAGGTCTTTTGTTGCGAAGTTTAATCCTGTTACAGCTTGATAAAAGTCTCCGAAACTCTCAGGCTTTTCAGGATTTCCAAAGTTAAGACAATCGGCTAAAGAATGAGGCCTACCACCAACTGCAACAATATTCCTGTATATTTCATCTATTGCCGATGCAGCCCCCCAATAAGGATCATATTCCAATAAAAAAGGATTTACAGCAGTTGAAATTACGAGTCCCTTACTAAGTTCTTCTACTGGTTTTACGATAGATGAATCCTGTGGAGAAAAATTAACAACATCTCCATATAATGGAGTAAGTGAAGTTGAACCCCTTACAGTATGATCATACTGGAGAATAACCCAATCTTTCGATGCTATGTTTGGGTCTGAAAGCATTTTAATTAATATATCATTTGTATCCTTTGGTGCCTGAGTTTGGATATCTTTTTGGTCTCTTTTGACTATCTTGACATCTCTTGCATATAATGGACCACCTGTCAAAAATTCAGAATCCATATCGAAAATTTTTTCTCCCTGATAGTAAACTAACACCCTTTTCTCAGCTATAGCTTCACCTATAACTACAGCTTCAACATCCCACATATCAAATATTTCGAGAACTTTACTTAGATTTTCTTTGGAAACTGCAAGCATCATTCTTTCCTGTGATTCAGATATCCATATCTCCCATGGTTTCATTCCCTTCTCTTTTAACAAAACTTTTTCTAATTTTATCTTGGCCCCAAAACCACCAGCATGGGCCATTTCACCTACAACACAAGATAGGCCCCCACCCCCTAAATCTTTCATACCATTTAGAAGTTTTTTAGCATTGGCTTCTAGGCATGCATGGATTAGAGGTTCTTTTGTAAGAGGATCCCCTGCCTGTACGGCAGAGCGTGAAGAAGTTTCTGATGTTTCATCGAGTTCAGCTGACGCAAAATTAACTCCATGAATTCCATCCTTACCTGTTCTTCCACCAACCATTACAAAAATATCCCCAAGCTCTTTTACTCTACTGTGGATTATATCTTCTTTTTTTATAATCCCTACACATCCAACATTTACGAGACAATTACCAGTGTATCCGGGGTGGAAGTATACAGACCCAGATACTGTAGGTATACCAACTCTGTTTCCATAATCTCTGATCCCAGCAACTACTCCCCTAAATAGAAACTCTGGATGTTTCAGTCCTTTTGGTAATTGATCATATGGCAAATCTAGAGGGCCGAAAAATATAGGGTCAATTAATGCTACAGGCTGTGCGCCCATACATACAACATCTCTAAGAATACCGCCAACTCCAGTAGCCGCTCCTCCGTATGGTTCAACAGCCGAGGGATGGTTATGGCTCTCTAAAGCTAAGACGTATGCGTAATCTTTATCAAATTCAACTACCCCAGCATCTTCCTTTATGACAAATATATTCTGAGGGGCTTCAATATTAAAAATAAATTTTTTCAATAAATTTTTTGAAGATTTATAACAACAATGCTCAGACCAAGCTTGGCCTATCGCTTGAATTTCGATATCTGTTGGATTTCTACCTTTCTCTTTAAAATAATTCTTCACTGACTTCATTTCGTCTAGTGATAGTCCTACTCCAATTTTATTACTCAATTCAAGAAGTTGTTCATCAGGCAAGTCAAGATTAATTTCAAAGACATTTTGTTTACTACTCATTTTATCATGTCCACTTTGTAATCGTGGATTACAGGATTTATGAGAAGTTTTTTACACATCATATCAATATCTTCTCTAATTTTCTTTTCATCCTTTCCACTTATTTCCATAACATAACTTTTTTTCACTTCAACATTTTCAACATTTTCAAAACCAAGCAATTTTAGGGATTTTTTAATATTGACACCCTCAGGGTCTGGAATCCCTTCTTTTAATCCAACTTTGATTTCTACTTTCAAATAAATCACCTAAATTTTTCTCCAGTTATTCGTTCATACATATTTATATAAAGATTAGACACTTCTTTAACCATGTTTTCTGGCAAAGCAGGGATATCTGGTTCTGGCATACCATTTTCTCTAGCATCATATAATTTTTTCTTGTATCCTGTTTTAAAATAATACTGTCTTACAAATTCTTTTGATAACTCTATAGTCTTTCCATCCTCATATAGCTTTTTATCCCAAAATCTGTCCTCGTCAGCAGTACCAAAGACGTCAATAAACATTAAAGTTCTGTCTTCATTCATTCCAAATTCTTTTTTACCATCAACATGGATCAAATCACCCTTTTCAACTATCTTTGACATCCTAGAATCAATCTTGATTATACTTTCAATAACATTGTTGTATTCATTTTCGGTAAGGCCAGAGATATTCAAGGCCTCCTTTTTGTCTAAAAGCCTATCAATAGGTTCGAGTTTTGTTGATGTTTCAACAAAAGGCTCGGGTATTTTTTCTCCATAATTAACTTTATTCTTATTGAATCCAAGTTCTTTAGGATTTATCTTTCCTTGCTCTATTCTATCGTAGAGAGAACCCGCTACATAATGCCTACAAATAAATTCTAGAGGAATAAGAAAATTTTTTGTGTTGTGATTGATTTTTTTATAATTATATATTATATTCACTTTTTTGACAAGCATTTTGTTTTTACCAGTCATTCTTATAAAGTGTGTTAAAAAACCTAATTTTTCAGCCTCTTTTAACCAAAAAGCCCCTTCTCTACAAAGAGTTTCTCCTTTGAACGGTATCTCAGAAGGAATTATTTTATCAAAAACTGAGATTCGATCCGTAAATTCAAATTCAATTTCATTGTCTGAAATATCATAGACTCTTTTTACTTTTCCCTCTCTTGAAAATCCAGAAGAGGTGTTACCTACATTGCCCATATTTGAATTAACTATATCTGATATTTAAATATATTATCATATGATTTTTAGAAATATTTAATATTTAAATTTACTAAATGTATGAAGTCCACTATTAAGCTTTTGCCCAAAAAATGACAATTATCTGATAATAATTTGATTCGATATATAATCCTTAAGATGATAAAATTACTCAAAAATAATAATTAGGAAATTTTTATTCACACATTAATCTTAGCTATTAAATTCATTTCTACATACTGTTTAAATTATTGGCGAGATCTTTTATTACAAATAAATAACTTCTTTGTTTAATCGACTTATTATAATATCAAGTAATACCAATCTGAACAATGAAAGACTAAAACACGGAGAGAGATGAAAAACTAGGACGACATAAATTCTGTTATACTAAACATATTCATTTCTCCACGATAATATCGGTATCGATGTCAGATGTTTTAACTAGCATTGCAGAAAGAGCTAAATTAAGTATTCCTTATATAAAAAGAAGTTAGATATCTATTAATGCCCTAAATAGGGCAACATTTAATGATTGAAGTATCGCATCCCAGTAAAGACCATAGATATTCCAAATTTATTAGAAGTATCTATCACTTCTTTGTCTCTTATTGAGCCTCCGGATTGTATAATATATTTTATATTATGTTCTGCAGCTACCCTAATGGTATCGTCAAATGGGAAGAATGCATCCGAAACAAGAACACATTCTGAAATCCTTTCTTTGAAAAAGACTTCTTTAGGTACATTAGGCTTTTCTTCATCCCACATATTTTCAAGATTCTCATAAATTTTTGGTATTGCAAGTTTTTTTAAAGAATCTACCCTATTTGGTTGTCCAACACCACTGCCTAACACCTTAAAATACCCTTTTTCATACTCCATCCCTAAAACTATTGAATTTGATTTGGTATACTTTGTAGCTATAATTGTAAAAAGTCCCAGCTCTTTTTTATCGTCTGGAAATTTTTTCTCTGTAACACATTCCCATTTTTCATAAAGCCCCTTTGGCCTGTCTTGTTCGATGACCCCGCCTATTAAAAATTTATATACTTTATCTTCTGAAGTGAAAAGTTTGCCTGTTTCAAGAATCCTTAAATCTTTGCTTTTATTCTTTAAAAATTCTAATGCGTCATCATCAAAAGAAGGAGCAATTATAACTTCAACAAATCTACCTTTTAGAAAAGAGGCAGTTTTAAGATCAACTTTTTTTGTCAATGCAATTATGCTACCATAAGCAGATACTCTGTCTCCATCCCAGGCATTTTTTAATGCATCAAAAAGAGATTTTCCAGTTGCAATTCCACAAGGATTAAGATGTTTTACAATCACTGCAGCATTATATGAGGAAAGCTCCTTTGCCACATTAAGCGCTGCTTCAATATCAAAATAGTTGTTATATGAGAGTACTTTACCATGGAGCTGTTTCATATTAGAGGCAGACGGTTCAACTGTATCTTTTTTGAAGAAAGATGCATTTTGATGCCAATTTTCTCCATATCTTAAAGTTTTGCCCGAATCAAAGGAAAATCTTATTTTTTTATTATCAGTTAGTACTTCAGAAAGATAGGAATCAATTGCACTATCATAGTCTGCTGTGTGTGAAAAAGCCTTTACACACAATTTTTTCCTAGTTTCATAAGAAGTATTTCCTCTTTCTAATAATTCTTTTGTGATAGAAGCGTAATCTGAGGGATCAACAATAACAGTGACATATTTGAAATTCTTTGCCGCAGCTCTTAATAGTGTTACCCCACCAATGTCAATATTTTCAATGGCGTCTTCAAGAGATGGATTTTTTGCTACAACTTCCTTAAAAGGATATAAGTTACAAATGACAATATCTATGGGTTTTATCCCCTCTGAATTTATTTCATTTACGTGTTCCTTATCATCTCTTATATATAAAATTCCACCATGGATATTTGGGTGTAGAGTTTTCACCCTTCCTCCAATCATTTCTTTAAATCCCGTGACATTATCGATTGGGGTGGCATTTATCCCACTATCTAATAGAAACTTTAAAGTTCCTCCAGTAGATATGATTTCAAAGCCCAAATCTACTAAAGTCTTTGCAAAATTTTTAAGATCTTTTTTGTCTGTAACACTAATCAATGCCCTTTTTTCCATTACTTTGCACTTTCGGATGTTAATTTAAATAATTTACTCTCAGCTCTATAGAAAGTTTTAAGTATTATAAGTTAAGTTAATTCACAATGGCTGTAACTGATTATACTATTGCAACGCTTGGAAGTCATTCGTCACTCCAGATACTAAAAGGTGCAAAGGATGAAGGATTTAAGACTTTATGCATTGCAAAAAAAGGCTCTGAAAAAGTCTACAAAAGTTTTGGAGTTGCTGATGAAATAATCTCAGTAGATCATTTCAAAGAACTTTTTGATTTGCAAGATGAGCTTTTGAAAAGAAACACTATTCTAATCCCGCATGGCTCTTTTATTGCATATATGAAAATAGAAGATTTCAAAAATCTCAAAGTGATGTATTTTGGAAACAAAGACGTTTTAGAATGGGAATCTGCAAGAGACCTAGAACGAAAATGGCTTACTGACGCAAATATAAAAATCCCAAGAATATTCGATAAGCCTGAGAATATTGACAGGCCTGTAATTGTAAAATTCTATGGTGCAAAAGGCGGAATGGGGTATTTCCTTGCTAAAGATACAGATGATTTTTACGAAAAGATAGCTGACCACATTAACGAGAAATATGTAATCCAGGAATATATTATTGGAGTACCAGCTTACTTCCACTATTTCTATAGTTTACTCAATAATGAACTTGAAATAATGAGTTTTGACAAAAGATATGAAAGCAATGTCGACTCTATTGGGAGAATTTCTGCAAGAGACCAATTTGCCCTAAAGAAAATTGATCCAAGCTATGTCGTCGTTGGCAATATACCTATTACAGTTAGAGAGTCACTACTCCCAGAAATATTTGGAATGGGGGAAAGAGTAATAGAAAAATCAAAACAGTTGATATCCGAACGAGGATTATTTGGGCCATTTTGTTTGGAAGGGGTAATAACACCAGAAGCCGAAATATATATTTTTGAGATTTCAGCTAGAATAGTTGCAGGAACAAATCTTTTTGAGCCATATTCTCCATATACTTATATTAAATACGGAAAGCCAATGTCCACAGGAAGAAGAATTGCATTAGAAATTAAAAATGCAATAAATAAGGGAAAGCTTTTAGATATAGTGTGCTAAAGTCCTGTTGGGATATCTATGAATTCTGTTTTAATTTTAAATTTCTCTTCAATATTTTTTCCCAAAGATATTATTCCGAGTTTTTCTGTTGCATAATGTCCTGCAAATATTAAATTTATTCCAGCTTCTTTAGCTATATGGTAAATGGCGTGTGAAGGCTCTCCAGTGATAAATAAGTCAAGCTCTTCTTTTATACAATCTTCAAAAGCAGATCCCCCACCACCACTTACTATTCCAACAGATTCCACTTTATCGGGGCCAAAGTTAAAGCATTCTACTTTAGCGGATAATGATTTTTCCAATTTTCTTGAAATTTCTTTGATACTCTTCTTTTTTTCATATTTTCCCTTGAATCCTATCTTCACACCATGGTATGCTCCAAACGGTTCAGGATATGAGAGATCCAAAATCTTGACTAACTCTATATTATTTCCAATTTCAGGGTGCATGTCAAGCGGAAGATGTGCAGCATAAAGAGAAATATCTTTTTCTAAAAGATACGAAATTCTTTCTTTCACTAGGCCCCTTATATTTTTTAATCCGCCCCAAATAAGTCCATGATGGACCAATATGATATCTGCTTTCCTTTTTGAAGCTTCTTTGAATATTTCAAGAGAACTATCCACACCAAGACAAATCTTCTTTACGTCTTTTTTTCCCTCTATCTGCAGTCCATTTATTGAAACATCTGATATTTCATTTACCCTGAGATAATCATCTATATAATTAATGAGCTCATAAAGTTCCATATTGCTTAATTTGAAAAGGCATTTAAATAACTTATACTTAGCCCTACTCACATGGATGTAGAAATCATATGGGATATTGACTCCTTCATAAAGAGACTTGAAACGCTAAGAGAAAAAGGGGTAGTGTTTGGGATATACAAGAATAATCTTTATGTTGAGGAGCTATCTGCATTGAAGGAGCTTCAAAAGGAAAGAAAAGAGCCTTTTTTAGCATCTGAAGACAACGAAGACAACTATTATGATAAGGTAAAAATTTGTAAGATGATTCTTCTTGACATTAAAAATGGAGGATTCTTTTATGATAAACTGATAAAGACAATTCCTGAAATATCCCATATCAAATATGACTCCATCAAGAGAATAGATTTTGATGAGAATAATGATTATTTTTATATTAAAACTAAGGATGGAAAAAAATTTGCACTTGATGAAGAAGATCTTTTGTTAGTGTATGGTAAGTTCTATCGGGCTCCTGACCTATTTGACTTTGAAACAATCTACTATGGGGATAAGATATTCTCCTGTCACAAATATTCTGACGTTGAATGCTCGAAAGTTTCCGAAGTTAAGGAAGAATCCTAGTTTCATCCTCTATCCAATTTAGATATTTGTTAAATCCTTTCTTAATATCAAAGGCTATTATCTCAGGGATTTCATATGGATGATTTTTTCTTATTAGGTCCTCTAATTGGCTATATTTATCTTCAGTTGTCTTAATCAATAATATTATTTCATCTGAACTTTCTATTGATCCGTTCCACCAGTAGTTACTTTTTACTTTTGATATTATATTTACACATGTAGCAACTCTTTTTTCTAAGAGGATTTTTGATAAATTCCTGGCCACATCTTCATTAGGAACTGTTGATATTATTAAAAGAGCCATAATCCATATTTGATTTATAGATTTAAATTAGTTTTTGATAAATAAAAATTTCTATAAACTGGTAATCTTGCTTGCACCTAGGTCTTCAACAGTTAAAGGAAAAAGATGTATAACGAAAATCTGATATCCAGCCATCATTATAATAAGATACACCTCATCTCAAAGACAGAAAGAATTATTAAAATATTTAAACTTTCCAATAAGCTATTAAAATGATTTGATTCATTTTGTATGTGGAAGATTTCAAACTAATTTCTGAATTTAAACCAAACGGAGATCAATCCAAGGCAATATCTGAGCTATATGAAGGAATTAAAAAAGGAAATAAATATCAAACACTTCTTGGGGTTACTGGTTCAGGAAAAACTTATACCGTTGCCAACATAATCGAAAAATATAACAGACCCACCTTGGTCATCTCTCCAAATAAAACTTTGGCCGCCCAATTATATTCCGAGTTCAAATCTTTTTTTCCTGAAAATGCTGTTGAGTACTTTGTAAGCTATTATGATTATTATCAACCTGAAGCGTATTTACCCCACACAGATACCTATATTGAAAAGGATGTTTCTATAAACGAAGAATTAACTAAAATGAGGCATTCTGCAACAGCAGCTCTTCTTTCAAGGTCTGATTGTATAATTGTGGCAAGCGTTTCATGCATCTACGGCCTCGGGTCACCTGAAACCTATAAAGAAATGGGAACGTCCATAAGAAAAAAAGAACAGATTGATAGGGATGATTTCTTAAGAAAGTTAGTATCAATGCAATATGAACGGGACGATTCAGATTTTAAAAGCGGAACGTTCAGAGCAAGAGGGGACGTAGTGGAGCTCTTTCCTCTGTTTACAGATTATATTGTAAGAGTTGAATTCTTTGGCGATGAAATAACTAATATCAGAAAGATTCACCCCATTAACTTTTCAAATATGGGTGAAATTGAAAATATCTATATTTATCCTGCAAGTCACTATCTAATTCCTGAAGATACGTTAGGTAAGGTAATTACAGAAATTCAAAATGAACTTGAAGTAGTTTTGGCCGATTTAAACTTCAAAGGCAAACTTATTGAGGCGCATCGAATTGAGACAAGAACTAAATATGATATAGAGATGATGCAGGAAATGGGTTATTGCAAGGGGATTGAAAACTATTCCCGTTATTTTTCAGGAAGAAAAGCAGGGGAAAAACCGGATACATTGATCAACTACTTTCCAAAAGATTTTCTTTTAATAATAGACGAATCTCACATAACAGTGCCTCAAATTAGGGGAATGTATGAAGGGGACAGATCAAGAAAAGAAACACTTGTAAATTTTGGATTTAGGCTCCCCTCTGCACTTGACAATAGGCCGCTAAAGTACAATGAATTCGAGGCTCTCTTAAATCAAGCTATTTTTGTTTCAGCAACTCCAGCCGATTACGAGTTAAGTATTTCAGAAAAAGTTGTCGAACAAATCGTAAGACCAACTGGTTTAATAGATCCAGTTATTATAGTTAGAAAAAGNNAGAAAAAGAGAAGGGCAAATTGATGATCTTGTATCTGAAGTTAAAAGGAGAATAGAAAATAGTGAAAGAACATTAGTGTTGACTCTTACAAAAAGAATGGCTGAAGATCTTACAGATTATCTTCTTGAACTAGGAATAAATGCAAGATATTTGCATTCTGAAATTGACACATTAGAGAGAGTAAAACTATTGAGTGAGTTACGAGCTGGAACTTATGATTGTTTAGTAGGCATTAATTTGTTAAGGGAAGGTCTTGACCTGCCAGAAGTGTCATTAATTGCTATTTTAGACGCAGATAAAGAGGGATACCTTAGATCTACAACTTCTCTGATTCAGATTATGGGAAGAGTTGCAAGGAATGTTTCAGGAACTGTAATCATGTATGCGGATACGCTCACATCTTCAATGAAAAAAGCTATTGATGAGACTGAAAGAAGAAGGAAAATTCAAAATGACTACAATGTTAAGAACAACATAATACCTCAAACAATTAAGAAAAAAATCGATATCCCTGAAAAAGAACAGGAAGATTACAAAATACCAAAAGATGAAGATCCTGAAGAATATTTGGCATATTTACACGATGAGATGATAAAAGCAGCAAATAACTTAGACTTTGAAAAAGCTGCATATTTAAGGGATAGAATAAAGGAAATTTCCATCTTTTTGGATTAATTATATAAACTAATATGTCCACTATTCTTAGGCTGTAAAGGTATGACCATTATATATGGGCATATCAAGTCTAATGCTGGAACACAGGCATATATAATTTCACTAGAATCTAAAGGTAAATCTTATATATTGTATCTAAAAAAAAATTCTGAGGTTATAATATGCCAAAAGTAACAGTAAGCGAAGACTGTACAGGATGTGGAATTTGTACATCAACGTGTCCAGTAGAAGTATTTGAAATACAAGGGGATGTCGCAGTAGTAATTAACGAGAAGGATTGCATTGCTTGTCTCCTATGTGTTAACGAGTGCGCAGTGAATGCAATAACTGTGGAGGAGGATTAGTAATGTCAGACGAAAATATCGTATTTGTCGGTAGTAAACCTGTAATGAACTATGTTTTAGCTGTTGTAACACAGCTTAACAAAAAAGAAACAGAAAATGTAGTAATTAAAGCAAGAGGTAGAGCAATTTCAAGAGCAGTTGATGTTGCAGAAATAGTTAAAAACAAATTTGTAAACGATGTTAACGTACAAAAAATATCTACATCAACAGAGACTATCACAAGAGATGACAACTCAAGTGCCAACGTTTCTGCAATTGAGATAACTCTTAAAAGATAGGATAATAATTTTTATTATTTTTTAATTTAAATATCCGTTCTAGATTAATCTAATTATTGGTATTTAGATTTAATACATTGCCAATTTATTAAAAGGATTAACAACTATTTGAAAATTCTATTTATTACTTCTAAAGAGATATCGTAAGTCTTGTCATAACTTTTACCAAATCTTTGCCCGGCCTTTGATTGATCTATCTCCATTACATCAGCGCCCACAATTTCTATTTTTTGCTCTTTTGCATATTTGTTCAATTTATCTATAATTTTATAAATTTCGGATTCTTCAAGACCAAGATAATCAATGAATCTAGCTCCAGTCAATGCTTGCCTTGAGCCTATATCTATATCTACTGAAATGTAGATGTAAGGTGTTTTAATTTTTTCAAAGACTTTTTTGAGTGATATCTCAAAATTAGCCTTTAATTTATTTTTTGGTAAAATAGTGACCCCATCATTCTCAAACTTTTTATAAAATTCATAATACTCCCTTATTCTCTGATCTTTTGCATTTTTTGCAGCGTTTGGTGGATAATCGGAAACTCCCAAAACAAAGAGATTTTTAGGCAGTATCTTTTTTTCTTTCAGAAGGAAATAAAGAAATGAATCTGCATTGAAGCTGTCAACTCTATTATACAAATAAGGGTCATCATTTGAGAATTTAGTATTTGGATTAAACTCAATGTCATGTTGTATTAGTTTTAATCTTTGGGTAGGTATTATCCCATCAAAATGGCTGTCAAGTATTATTACAGATAGATTAGCCTTTCCATATCTTTCTGCCAATGCTTCAATACACCCACTCGAGCCTGAATGGTCAACGCCTATCATTAAAGGAATATCTGGGAATACATTTTCTTTAACAAAATCTTTAACCTTAGAGGCATATTCTCTACACCCATCTGAATCTATGAAAGCTACAAGATTGTCTACATTAACCATGTAAAGATCTTCTTTTTTAGGATTTGGAATTAACCAAGGCTCTACTTGGATTTTTCCCATTTTTGCAAACTTAATTTCATTAGAATCTTTTAATTTATCAGAGACAATTTCGTAAGGGTCTATCAAGTTAGCATCTGTATTTGAGAATTTATTGAATATTGATTCATCTCTTTCATCTGGATCTAAGTTTAAACCAAATACCTTAATATTCTTCATTTTGTCACAAAGACACTTTTTATGATTCCCTTTTAACTTTTACTCCAAAGACTTAAATATTTAGAGCACTTAATGAAAATGGTAATGTAGGTGTTTAAATGCTTGATGTACCTATATCCAATGTGATAAAACGAGATATAATTCTCATGAAACCTAAAGATACTGTGTCTAATGCAGCCAGAGTAATGACTAAAGATAATTCCAATGCAGTAGTTGTAGTAGATGAAGGTGAACCTGTTGGTATAGTTTCTGAAAGAGATATACTAAGAGAAGTTGTATCTAAAAAGAGAAAACCATCGGAAGTAACCTTAGAATCAATAATGACTTCACCCGTTGTTACAATTAGCAGTGGAAAAATGATAAGAGAAGCCTCAGAATTGATAACCCAAGAGAAGATTAGAAATTTAGTAGTCATGGATGAAGGTGTACCTGTAGCAATAATTACGCCTAGAGATATCTTGTCATTATCCTTTGAAGAATGGAGATTTGAACCTGAGGATAGTGCCATTGCATCACCACCTCCAGAAGGAGGAATTTGTGAGATATGTGGTACATATACATCAGCATTGAAACTTGTCAATGGACAGTTCGTTTGTGATGATTGCAAGGAAATAATGGAAGAAGAGGACTATTGATCCTATTTTGGTGTTGGTGATGTTATAATCCCCTTTCACAGAATAGGTGCTGCATATTTAATTATTTTCACATTTATTGTTATTTTAGAATTGAAGGTGGTGAATTAATGGATGTAAAAGAAATTATGAAACGCCCAATAAAAGTAGATAAAGACCGAAAATTATCTGATGCAATAAAATTAATGGAGAAGAAGGGAGTATTAAGACTTCCAGTAGTTAACGATGGTAAACTTTTAGGAGTGTTAACAGTGAGTAAATTAATTGAAAAAATTGGAGATCCTAGAAGTCTTGACCTTGATGTTTCGTCATTTCATATATCCTCCTCTATCACTAAAAATCCGTATACTATCTCTGCAGAGGACAATGTAAAAAAAGCTTTAGATTTTTTTAGGAGCGATTATATTTCTATTCTTCCCGTAGTTGAAGGCGAAGAAATGGTAGGGGTGATAACTAGAAGACATATGATTCCATTAGTTGAATCAAAAGGAACAATTGGAGATGCAATGACTAAGAAATACAGCACACTCTCATGGGGGGATAGGGTAATTCATGCAAGAAAACAATATTTAGAAGATGGGATAAGATATTTTGCAGTTAAATCTCAAAGCAATGCTTACATAGGACTAATCTCTGTGAAAGATCTGCTATTTGGCCTTTATAAGTTCAGAAAGACAATAAATGCAAAACGCCATCCCGAAACTCTAATTAAAGAGTTCAAAGTTGAAGAAATATTAACAAAGGAGCCTGAAATGTTAGATCCAAATGTACCCTTAGAAACTTTACGAAAGCAAATAGTTAAAAAAACTCAATTTGCTTACCCAGCTTCAAATATATCTAAGGATATAGCGGGATTCATAGGGCATCATGAGATATTACTAAATAGTGAAGTCAGAGCCTAATTTTGCAATAATTTTTAATATCTTAGTAGCTTTGAGTATATATTGAGAGACACTATGTCTCAAGTTCCAATGAAAACGTGAGTCATCTGATGAACGAATTCAAAGGACCGTCATGAGAGCGCAGTCAAATAAGGCTGCGTTTGATGGAAGTCCAATATCTTGGTGAATTTTAGGTGAACACATTTTACCAATTCCTATTTTATTGAATTGCGATCGCACTCCGGTTGATCCTGCCGGAGGCTACTGCTATTGGGATTCGACTAAGCCATGCGAGTCAAGGTGTCTTCGGACGCCGGCATACGGCTCAGTAACACGTAGGTAACCTACCCTCAGGACTGAGATAACCCCGGGAAACTGGGGCTAATATTAGATAGATAAAAGATACTGGAATGTTCTTTTATCCAAAGCTTTTGCGCCTGAGGATGGGCCTGCGTCCGATTAGGTTGTTGGTGGGGTAATGGCCCACCAAGCCTGCGATCGGTACGGGCAGTGGGAGCTGAAGCCCGGAGTTGGGGACTGAGACAAGGCCCCAGGCCCTACGGGGCGCAGCAGGCGCGAAACCTCTGCAATGCGGGAAACCGTGACAGGGGGATCCCAAGTGCTCATGCATTGCATGGGCTGTTCTTTGGTCTAAGTAACCAGAGGAGTAAGGGCTGGGCAAGACCGGTGCCAGCCGCCGCGGTAATACCGGCAGCTCAAGTGGTAGCCGCGATTATTGGGCCTAAAACGTTCGTAGCCGGATAAGTAAGTCTTTGGTTAAATCCTGCGACTTAACCGTGGGAAATCTAGAGATACTGCTTGTCTTGAGACCGGGAGAGGTTGGAGGTACTCCCAGGGTAGGGGTGAAATCCTGTAATCCTAGGGGGACCACCTGTGGCGAAGGCGTCCAACTGGAACGGGTCTGACGGTGAGGGACGAAACCTAGGGGAGCGAGCCGGATTAGATACCCGGGTAGTCCTAGGCGTAAATGATGCGAGTTAAGTGTGGGGGCATCTACGAGATGGCCCTGTGCTGTAGGGTAGCCGTTAAACTCGCTGCCTGGGGAGTACGGTCGCAAGGCTGAAACTTAAAGGAATTGGCGGGGGAGCACCACAAGAGGTGGAGGCTGCGGTTCAATTGGACTCAACGCCGGAAAACTCATCGGGAGCGACAGCAGTATGATTGCCAGGTTGATGACCTTGCTTGACAAGCTGAGAGGAGGTGCATGGCCGCCGTCAGTTCGTACCGTGAGGCGTCCTGTTAAGTCAGGCAACGAACGAGACCCTTGCATCTAGTTGCCAGCAGATCCCTTCGGGATGCTGGGTACCCTAGATGGACCGCCACTGCTAAAGTGGAGGAAGGAGAGGGCGACGGTAGGTCAGTATGCCCCGAATCTCCCGGGCTACACGCGGCCTACAATGGGCAAGACAGTGGGCTCCGATCCCGAAAGGGAAAGGCAATCCTTTAAACTTGCTCTTAGTTCGGATTGAGGGCTGTAACTCGCCCTCATGAAGCTGGAATCTCTAGTAATCGCGTGTCATCATCGCGCGGTGAATACGTCCCTGCTCCTTGCACACACCGCCCGTCAATCCACCTTAGTGGGGTCTAGGTGAGGCTTTGCCCCTAGGGTAGAGTCAAACCTAGGTTCCGCGAGGGGGGATAAGTCGTAACAAGGTAACCGTAGGGGAACCTGCGGTTAGATCACCTCCTGTTTACCTAAACACTACAAAGATATTGGACTAAAGGGCCCATAGCTCAGCTGGAAGAGCGCTGCCTTTGCAAGGCAGAGGCCTCGGGTTCAAATCCCGATGGGTCCACCTTAAGTATCTTACATTAATAGATTTTGATGTAAGTGGCTGATAAAATCAATATTGATTTTAGAAGAAGCCGTGCATAGGTAAAACTTCGATCAATTCCCGTTAATTGACCTTGGCTAAAGTAAGAATATGAACTAATGCTGTTTGGGGAATGGTTCGGCTCAAGACGCCGATGAAGGGCGTGACAAGCTGCGATAAGCCTGGGCTAGGCGCATGTGGCCTTTGAACCCAGGATGCCCGAATGGGACTTCCCGTTTTTCATTCCGAAAGGAAGGGGAACCCCCTGAATTGAAACATCTTAGTAGGGGGAGGAAAAGAAAGCAAATGCGATGTCCTTAGTAAAGGCGATCGAAAAGGACAGAGAGCAAACTGAACTTGTGATACTTTAAGTATCATAAGGATGTGGTGTATGCTCTACTCAAGATTACTTCGTGTTAAGCTGAATTTATCTGAAATGATATACCGCAGAGGGTGAAAGTCCCGTAAGCGTAAGCAGGAAGAATTTGTAGAGTTCCAGAGTACTGTGGGTCGGATATCCTTCAGGAATATGGGAGGCATCAACTCCTAACTCTAAATACGTATTGAGACCGATAGTGAATTAGTACCGTGAGGGAAAACTGAAAAGTACCCCGAGAGGGGGGTTAAAAGAACCTGAAACCAAACAGTGAAAGATATGCATGGCTCGAAAGGAGCGATTCTTCTTAAAGGAATATGGAGTAATCCATTAGTACGAGAGAAGAGGACTAGAGTCATGCCGTACGTCTTGAAGCACGAGGCAGGGAGTTTTTGGTAGTGGTGAGATTAAGAATTTAATTTCGTAATCATAGAGAAATCAACAGTCCGCAGGAGTTTACTCTGAGGGACGGGGTGTGAAAGTGCCCGGAATCACTATCAAAAGACCCGAAACCAGTCGATCTATTCCAGGGCAGGGTGAAGCCGATTAATTAATTGGTGGAGGCCCGAAGAGGTACTGACGTACAACTCGTTCTTCTGACCTTGGAATAGGAGTGAAAGGCTAATCAAGGCTGGAGACAGCTGGTTCCTCCCTAAATAGGCCGCAGTCTAGCCTGAAGGGAGATTGCAGACAAGGTAGAGCACTGATTGAATGTTTAGGGGGAGAAATCTCTCGGCATACTGTCAAACTCCGAACTTGTTTGCGTCGTAGATCTTCGGAGTCGGGGGCGTTGGGGTAAGCTCATGTCCCCTTAGGGAAAAAACCCAGACTAGAGTTAAGGTCCACAAATTCTGGATAAGTTAAAGGACGTCATCAGTCTAAAACAGCGGGAAGGTAGGCTTAGAAGCAGCCACCCTTTAAAGATAGCGTAACAGCTCACCCGTCTAGATTGATGGCTCCGATAATGGAATGGATTAAACCAGATACCGATACTCTAGGACTCGAAAGAGATTCGCTAGGGAGGCGTTGTGATAGGGCTGAAGCTGGGACGTGAGTTCCAGTGGACCTGTCAGAATTGTAGATCCTGCCGGGAGTAACAGCAAAGTGGGGTTGGAATCCCCACCGCCGAAAGGGCCAGGATTCCTCAGCAATGTTCGTCAACTGAGGGTTAGTCGATCCTAAGACTCTTTGTAACTCAAACGAGTCGAAAGGGAAACCCGTTAATATTCGGGTACCATAAAGATACTCGCGGCAACGCAAGTTCTTTCTTTGACACTTTGGAGTACGCTAAGTGGAACTATCGTTCCATCTAACTATATAATTCCATGGAGATGCTTAATGCAGAGAAGTGGAAGAAAGTAGGAATGGCCTGACGTTTTAGTCGGGTTTGGCCGATCTCTGGAGTCTCTGAAAAGAGGATAGAAATGAATTCTTTATGTTCGTACCGAGATCCGACACAGGTGCCCCTTGGTGAGAAGCCTAAGGCGTGTTGGGATACTCCAGTTAAGGGAACTCGGCAAAATAGCTCCGTAACTTTGGGATAAGGAGTGCGTACTGTCTTCATTGGACGGTACGTCTCAGTAACGTGAGGGCTTCGACTGTTTAATAAAAACACAGCTAGCTGCTATCCTGTAAAGGTTTGTACAGCTGGTGACATCTGCTCAGTGCCGGCACGTTAAGCCCGGTTTCAACCGGGGGAAGCGCCGGTAAACGGCGGGAGTAACTATAACTCTCTTAAGGTAGCGTAATACCTTGCCGCTTAATTGGCGGCTTGCATGAATGGTGTAACGAGAGCCCTACTGTCCCTAACTGGAACCTAGTGAAACCACTTCCTGGTGGATATGCCAGGGTCCCCCGATGGGAAGCGAAGACCCCATGGAGTTTTACTACAGCCTGTCGTTGTCGCTTGGATTTTGATGTAGAGCGTAGTTGGTAGCCATCGAAGCAATCTCGTCAGGGATTGTGGAGGCGAATATGGAACACCAACCTTCTAGGTCTAAGCGACTAACCAACATTGTTATTGTTGGGACACCGGTAGGTAGGTAGTTTGGCTGGGGCGGTACGCCCTCGAGAAGATATCGAGGGCGCCCTAAGGTTGACTCAGGTGGGTCAGGAATCCACCGTAGAGGGCAAGGCCAAAAGTCAGCCTGACTGGATATTGCACCACAAGATATCCAGAGGCGAAAGCCGGGCCTAGCGAACTCCAATGCCTCCTTGATGGGGGCTTGGACTAACAGAAAAACTACCCTGGGGATAACTGAGTCGTCCGGGGCAAGAGCCCACATCGACCCCCGGGCTTGCTACCTCGCTGTCGGTTCTTTCCATCCTGGGTCTGCAGCAGGACCCAAGGGTGGGGTTGTTCGCCCATTAAAGGAGAACGTGAGCTGGGTTTAGACCGTCGTGAGACAGGTTAGTTGCTATCTATCGGGGGTGTTGGTCGTCTGAAGGGAAGGTAGTCCCAGTACGAGAGGAACAGACTGCCGTGGCCTCTGGTGTACCAGTTGTCTGATAAGGCATCGCTGGGTAGCTACGCCATAGTTAATAAGGGCTGAAAGCATCTAAGCCCGAAATAACCCCTGAAAATAGACTACCACTCTCTAATAGAAGAAGGGGATAGGTGACTATAACTTTAATTAGAGACGAAGACACGGATAGAAGATCCGGTTGATAGGTCGGTAGTGTAAGTACCAAGCCTTCGGGCGAGGTATTCAGCTTACCGATACTAATAGTCTAAGGTTCATAACTCTGAAATAGTTCGAGGTCAAACGATAGGATTTGATGAAGTTTGCTATGCATTCTCTTTTTATTGTATATTTATTGATGTGTATATACCATAATGAATGTCTTAGGTATTCATAAGCTTTATATAATACTCAATTTATTATTAAGTGGGGATTATAATGGCTCAGAAGACAAGAATTCAAAATTTGACTGAATTATTGAAAGATTTAGAAGCTACAACTCCTGATGTCGAAGCATCGGCAGTCGTATCTATAGATGGACTTATTATTGCTAGCGCCTTACCTCAAGATGTAGAAGAGGATAGAGTTGCTGCAATGTCTGCCGCGATGTTATCTCTAGGGGAGAGAACATCCCATGAATTAAAAAGAGGTTCATTGGAACAAGTTTTTGTTAAAGGCGTCAGCGGATATATATTAATGATGGGAGCAGGACAAGAAGCAGTCTTAACAGTACTTGCCAGAAAAGATGCAAAATTAGGTCTTGTATTTTTAGATATGAAAAGAACTGCTGAAGAAATATCTAAAATTATTTAATATCTATATAACTTTTTTTACCATTTAACAAAAATCTGATACCGACAACTGTCTATGTTTTTCTCTAAAATTCATTTTTACTTCACAATCTGCTAAATTTATTTCTTGAGAAGTATACGCTCTTACTTTATATTTTTCTGATATATCGATACTCAATTGCATATATTTTAAAATTGCACCCTTTGTGACTGTTAATACAAGCTTGTTACTACATTTTGCACATTTTCCAGATAATGGGATTCTTCTATATGTAGTATTACATTTAGTACATCTTACTTTCTGTTTTGCATATGATCTTATATTTCCTTTTATATCTGGGATAAAGTGAGTCTTAAGCACTCTTTCTGCGACATCATTTTCATCTACTGCTCTAATCTTCTTAGCAACATCAAATTGTGACATTAGCTTTTTTTCCATAGAATCTAAGGTGGTATAACTACTCGACTTCGGTCCTTTTGAGATATCTGACGTATGGTGTGTAAACTTAATCCCTGAATATACACTGCTAGTTCCTAATCTATTCTCTACTCTTTCAATTCGTACTTCCTTAGGATGCAAATATTTTAATGTAGCTTCGTAGAATTCTAACGAATATTTTTCACAGATGTCCATATTATGGACTTCTTTGTCAACTTCTCTAGGATCGATTCGTGTAGTCAATACAAGAGGGGCGTCCATTTGGCCGCCTCTTTTTTCAGGAAGATAATATTTAGAAAAGTTAAGCAAAGTATCCATAAGAAGGATAATAGAGTCTTCATCTCCATCACAATTTCTTCTTTTTGCAGCATGAAAATAGGGGTGAGCATAGACAACTTTGGTATCAGTGTAACCAATAATACGCCCAATCGTACCAGCGGAAGTATGTGGGGCTAATCCAATTATTAATTGCCCTATTATTTCTTCTTCCTTTTGGAGATTATAATATGATTTCAGATTATATATTTTTTCTAATTCTTCATCTATGAATTTGGATAATTTAAATAAATACGAAACTGAATCTTTTGGTATCACTATATCTTGAACATTTAATTCTAGAATTTGATTTTCATCAGTAAGTTCATTTCCTAGGTAATCTTTAGTATAGCCTAGTTCCTTTAATTTTTCGATAGTAACATTAATCTCTTTAGGTATAAAGTGAGTTAATGGTGCATCAGTTGCATCATACCTGCATGTACCATCTTTGAAAACAAAAATATTATTTGATGCTCTTAATATGCCTTTTTCAATTGGCTCTGGAATTTTATATTCAGAGCTCATACCTTGTACTCCTTTCACTTCACTAGGAAGTTCACACCCTAAGTTTAAAACTGCTAGACTTAAATCATCTTTTAGATTTACTTTTTTCTTTGAATATACTTTAAGTTGTGATCCACATTCAGGACATTTTTCGCCAACTATACTTGAACCCTCGTAAGAGCATACCTGATTTGAGCAAGACATATACATTTTTGTCATACTCTCACAATTTGGGCATTTCGTGAGGTGAGTTTTAGTATTGCATTTTGGACATCTTTTATTAACAGACTCAACTTCAATGAAATTTTTTCGTGATGCTTTAATAATGCTTCTCGTAGAACCTCCTGACATCCCAATTGGGAATAGTACATGCACAGGGGGGCTCATCTTTCTCTCTTTAGCCTTCTCAGGCCTACCCATCCTACACCCCACAGTTGAAGGAATAGCATCTCTAACTGGAACGCCTAGAATATTTGATACTCTATCAAGAACAGTATTACCCTCAGTTTCGCTACTTGAAAGGATAAGCTTCATTATATATGAGTTAATCTTTACAATATTGCCTTCAACTTGATGTGGTAAGCATAAATTTTCTATTATTTTTTTTATCATTATACCATTTTTTAAATCGA
>MTKZ01011717.1_pt1 | contig 23898 bp, 21 predicted proteins | sample 1042781 | NCBI WGS metagenome assembly MTKZ01 (sample SAMN06212207, study PRJNA360539) | anaerobic digester metagenome | biome: Wastewater treatment plant; material: sludge; isolation source: anaerobic digester fed with sludge from wastewater treatment plant | place: Denmark: WWTP Viborg ... | reverse complement strand
TCGCCATATAACTATTTCACTGAACTCTCAACCTTCCCGATCCTCCTGATGTCGGATGCGGGACGCTCTGACCATCTGAGATTTCTTACCGCTAAAAGGCGGGTTTTTCAAGGCTGCAAATATAAATATTTTTTCATTTTGCCGAACAAACTTTTTCTTTTCATCTATTATTTTTATATTGCATGACAGTCCTTCCCTGAAATGAGAGCCAGATTTGAAATTGAATACACCCTGAATACACCGGTAAGAGTTCTTTACGACAGGCTGAGCACCCCGGAAGGACTGTCAGAATGGTTCGCTGACAATGTCACTGTCGACGGCGATGTCTTCACCTTCCACTGGGATAAGACAGAGGCAAGAGCCCGGCTCATCTACGCAAGGGAAAATAAAGCCGTCAGATTCGACTGGCTCGACTTCGCCGACACCGAATCAAACTTCTTCGAATTCAGAATAATTATCCATGAACTCACCAATGATACTGCACTTATCATTACCGACCATGCAGAAGAGGATGAAATCGAAGATGCCAGAGACCTCTGGGACACCCAGATCTCATACCTGAAAAAAGTCCTCGGCGTCACCGAGTGAGAGAGCTTTGCATCTTTCTCAAAAATAACGTACGTTTGCACCACACCCGAGACAATGAAGAAGATCGATCTGTTTATGATAAGATCGTTTATCGGACCGCTGGTCCTGACATTCTTCATCGTGCTCATTATCTTCATTCTCCAGTTCCTCTGGATGTATGTCGATGACCTCGCCGGAAAAGGCCTTGAACTCAAAGTCCTCGGCGAACTACTCTTCCAGTTCTCACTTACATTCGTTCCCCTGTCACTCCCGCTGGCAATACTCCTTGCCTCTCTGATGACTTTCGGCAACCTCGGCGAGTTCCTCGAACTGACAGCCCTTAAATCTTCCGGCGTGCCTCTCCAGAGAATCATGATGCCTATCTTTGTCTTCTCCTCCCTCCTCGCAATCGGATCATTCCTGTTCGCTGATTACATCCTTCCCATCTCAACACGGAAAGCAAGGACACTGCTGACTGACATTCGCCGTATGCGGCCAGAACTCAATATCCAGGCAGGAACCTTCTATAATGGCATCGACGGCTTCAGCATCAAGATAACCGACAAGGACCCCGAAACTAACCGCCTCGACGGGATCTACGTCTATGACCACAGGGACGGAATAGGAAACACTGCGGTCATTTATGCAGACAGCGGTTACATGAATGTGACAGCCGACGAAAGCGGCCTCATACTGACGCTGTATAACGGACATGCATACAAGGATATAGAAGAGAAAAATGTCCCGCAGGAGAAACGAAAATACCCCTTCAGACGTGACAGGTTCACCGAACAGACAATGGTGGTGGAACTGGAAGGTTTCGGCCTGAACCGGTCAGGGATGGATATCTACCGCTCCAACTACGCGATGCTGAATACCGCTGACCTTACATACTTTATTGACTCACTCTCCACCAGGTTCAGGTCAAGGACCGATGCCTACTACTCGGAGTTCAACCAGACAAGGCTCCTCACAACCTCACATTTCAGCTTACCTGGTGTAAAACACGTAGAAGATTCCCTTGCTCCATGGAAGACACAGAAGTTCAATGCTCGGGCTGCTTTCGACACCCTGAGCTACAACGACAGGGGCACCACCATCAGCAGAGCACTGAGCTTCGCCCGGGAGGGCACCTCATTCATGATCGAAAAGAGCGAGGCTCTCGTGGCGGAAGCAAAAAACCTCCGCAAATACGAAGCTGAAAGGTACAAGAGATTTACCCTTCCCTTTGCCTGCCTGGTTTTCTTCTTTATCGGGGCACCCCTGGGAGCTATCATCCGGAAAGGCGGCCTAGGAACCCCTGCAGTGATCTCCGTACTCTTCTTCGTAATTTACTATGTGATCACCCTCTCCGGTGAGAAGTTTGCCAAGGAACTGATTATAAGCATACCCCTGGGCATGCTTGCCTCCACTATTATCCTTCTCCCGATAGGCGCATTCCTGACCTATAAGGCCACTACCGATGCGGCCATAATGAATGCCGAAACTTATATCCTCTTCTTCAGGAAGATAGGAGCCTTCCTTACCGGCATTAAGCCCGAAAAGGATGATGAAGATACTGGTACTGGCGCCTAGACCCCTTTGGCCGGTGCATGACGGCGGAACGGTGGCATCAGTTCACTGTGTCAGAGGCCTCTCTGCCACCGGAGCAGACGTGACGGTGCTTTCAATGGTGACAGAAAAGCACCTGACTTCCGGAATTTCCGCCTTCGGCGCGAAACCGGATTATCTCATCGATTACTTCACTGTTCCGGTAAATACAGCGATCAGGCCTCTCCCGATGATCCTGAACCTGCTCTTCTCCGGTGAACCTTATGACCTCGCAAGGTTCAGGTCAGCGGAATACTCCAAAACACTTCGCAGCATACTCACCGGAAGTCATTTCGACATAATCCATTGTGAAGGCCTGCCCCTTACCCTCTACCTGAACGAGATCAGAAACCTGACCACCTCCCCTGTGGTCCTCAGGGCTCATAACCTCGAACATACGATCAGGGAAATGATGGCCGCCACAGCCTGCAGTCCACTCCGTAAATATTACCTGTCCGTCCTCTCACGGAGGCTGAAGAAGACAGAAACAAAGGCAGCGGGGCAGTTTGACGCCGTGGTGCCCATCAGCGAGTCTGACGCCGCCTGGTTCAGATCAGTGGCCGGAAATAAACCGGTGTTCCTTTCGGAGACCGGAACAAACGAAGCTCTTATGCTCCCGGAGCCTCCACCGGAAAGCCCGCGCGTTGGATTCATCGGTGCGATGAACTGGCAACCCAATGCAGACGGAATAAATTGGTTCATTTCCGAAGTGTGGCCCGGAGTCATAAGAAAGATCCCTTCAGCCACCCTGCATATTGCCGGAAAAGGACTTAGCAAGGGGGCCTTCCTGCCCTCCGGGCACAATATTTTTAACGAGGGAGAACCGGACAACGCCCTGGAATTCATAGCTTCAAACCATGTGATGGTAGCCCCGCTCTTTGCAGGAAGCGGCATCAGGATAAAAATCATTGAGGCCATGAGCACAGGAAGGCCTGTGGTAGCCACCCCTGCGGCTGTGGCCGGACTGCCCGTGGAAAACGGCCGGGAACTGGCAGTTGCCTCAGACCCGGCGTCATTCACCGCTGCCATTATCAGGATGCTTGAAAATCCCGGCCTGAGGGCCTCAACAGGGAGGGCAGCCTTAAGCCTGGTAAAGGAGAGATATGATAACGCCTCCGTCACGGCACGACTGCTTGAATTCTACAAAAAGCTGAAATATGGCAGCTGAAACAATCCTGGTTATCACAGCTGCATTGCTGGCATGGTCCTATCTCATCTATCCGGCAGCAGTAATCCTGGCAGCAAACGTAAAGAAGAGGCGGGCACCTTCCCCGGCCGTGGTCTCAGCATCCCTTCCAACAGTAACCGTGGTGATGTCGCTGCATAACGAGAAGGAAGTGGCAGAAAAAAAGATTCGCAGCATGCTGGCCTCGGAATATCCGGCCGAAAAGCTGGACTTCATTATTGGTTCAGACGGTTCTGACGATGGCACCGGCGCCGTTATAACCGCTGTGGCAGCCACTAACCCGCATATTCAGCTCATCATCAACGCTGAAAGAAAAGGAAAGGCAGCCATGCTCAACGAACTCGCCTCGAAGGCAAAAGGAGATATCCTGGTTGTAACTGATGCCAATGTGATGTTCACTCCTTCCGTCGTCAGACAGATGGCAGATGGATTTGCGGACCCGCGTACCGGATTATGTGATGCCACCGTCCGTACTTTATCTGCTGCTGACATGGGAATAACGCGGCAGGAGATCATGTACAGCCGTTTTGAAACAGCACTGAAGAGAGCTGAGGGCAATCTCTGGGGAGCAATGCCCGGGCCTTACGGAGGCTGCTATGCGGTGCGCCGGAGCCTCTTCCCCCGGCTGCCGGATAACACCCTGGTTGATGACCTCTTTGTGGGCCTGTCCGTGCTGAAACAGAACTACAGGGCTTTCAACATCGCGGAAGCAGTGGTTTATGAAGACACCCAGCCTGACATGATTGAGCAGTTCCGCCGGCGGACAAGGATTGCTGCCGGATCATTCCAGAACCTGTTCCGATTCGGACCCTTCATCTCAGGAAGACCGGGGGTTGTCTTTGCTTTTCTTTCACATAAGATAATGAGGTGGTTAACCCCCCTGCTGCTGGTGCTGTTTTTCATGACAACGGTCATTCTTTCAGGCCGGTCTGATTTCTATTTTTGTCTTACAGCAATTCAGCTGATTTTCATAATTTTGTCAGCGCTTGACATCGCGCTTGACAGGAGGGGAAAAAAGCTGCTCTTTCTGCGTTATGTGACTCAGTTCCTGTTAATGAATGCAGCGCTGACAGCAGGGTTTGTGAAGGTAGTAATAGGGATTGAAAACGGGATATGGGAACCCACCAAACGTGTTTAAAATGACAGATGAGACAAAGCTGAATACAATCAATGAAGCCATCGGGGAGATCAGGGAAGGCCGGGTGGTTATTGTCGTGGATGATGAAGACAGGGAGAACGAAGGTGATTTCATCTGTGCGGCTGAACTGATCACACCGGAGATAGTGAATTTCATGGCAACGCACGGACGCGGTCTGATCTGCGTGCCACTACCCGAAGAGAGATGCGAGGAACTGGAGCTTAACATGATGGTAGGCCACAATACATCTCTTCACGAAACACCGTTCACAGTGTCTGTCGACCTGCTCAGTCCCGAGACAACTACAGGCATATCGGCCAAAGACAGGGCACTTACTATCAAGGCGCTGGTAGATCCATCCACAAAACCCTACCAGCTTGGAAGGCCCGGGCATATTTTCCCCCTCAAGGCCCGTACCAAAGGCGTTCTCCGGAGAGCAGGGCACACAGAGGCTGCCGTTGACCTGACCAGGCTCGCAGGGCTGAATCCGGGCGGTGCACTGGTGGAGATAATGAACGAGGACGGAACCATGGCACGTCTGCCTGACCTGATCAAACTGTCTGACAAGTTCGGCATCAGGATAATTTCAATCAGGGACCTTATACGGTACCGCCTCGGAATTGAATCGATAGTGGAGATGGGAGAACAGGTCAAACTGCCTACCGAGTATGGCGACTTCGATTTCATCCCATTCAGGCAGGTCAGTAACGGCCTTGAACATGCCGCCCTGGTAAAAGGGCACTGGACCAAGGATGAACCTGTCCTGGTGCGCGTGCATTCCTCATGCTTCACCGGTGACATCTTTGCATCGAAGAGGTGTGACTGCGGGCCGCAGCTTCATATGGCCATGCAGATGGTCGAAGCCGAAGGGAAAGGGGCAATTATATATCTCAGCCAGGAAGGAAGGGGTATCGGCCTGATTAACAAAATACGGACATACAAACTGCAGGAGCAGGGACGCGACACGGTTGAGGCAAATATCGAACTGGGCTTCCGTGAAGATGAACGCGACTACGGTATCGGAGCCAATATCATGAGGGGCATAGGGCTTGGAAAAGTCAGGCTTATCTCGAACAACCCGGTAAAGCGGGCAGGACTGGAAGGATACGGTATCTCAATTGTCGAGACCATACCCCTGATCATTCCTCCCAACCAGTACAACTCGTTTTACCTGGAGACCAAGGCCACCAAAATGGGGCACAGCATTACTTGCTACAAGACGCCAACAAAAGGCGAAAATGACTGAGTCAACGCTGCGCATAGTATTCATGGGGACGCCGGAGTTTGCTGTTGCGAGCCTGAAAGCCCTGCATGAAACGGGGTTTGACATCGCTGCAGTGGTCACTGTTCCGGACAGGCCTGCCGGTCGCGGCCGCAAGATCACCTTCAGCCCTGTGAAAGAGTATGCCCTGGAACATAGGCTCGCACTCTTTCAGCCTGAGAAACTGCGTGATCCGGAATTCATTTCCGCCCTGAGGGATATTAATGCTGATCTCTTTGTGGTGGTGGCCTTCCGGATGCTTCCAAAGGAAGTTTGGAGCATGCCTCCGCTCGGGACATTCAACCTTCATGCCTCACTGCTTCCGCAGTACAGGGGTGCCGCTCCCATAAACCATGCAATCATCAACGGCGAGACCAGAACAGGCGTTACCACATTCCTCATTGACAAAGAGATAGATACGGGCATGATCCTGCTCTCGNNCAAAGCTGAAAGCGGCACCAAAGATATTTCCTGCCGATACTGTTATCAGATGGGAAGAAAAGGCAGAAAAGATTCATAACCTGGTAAGAGGCCTTTCACCCTGCCCGGGTGCAACCACCATGCTCAGGAAGGAGAGCGCAGGTCTCAGATTGAAAATACTGGGCAGCACCATCAGCAATGACATCACCGGCAACATACCCGGAACGCTTATTGTGAAGGAGAAATCGAGGCTCATGGTCGCCTGCGGTCAGGGTACCCTCGAGATACTTTCACTCGTCCCTGAGGGACGAAAGAAGATGAGCGCTGCGGAGTTCCTTCGGGGCTTCGATCCGTCAGGATGGGAAATGGACTGACATTGGCTATCTTAACCTGAGCTTCTGCCCCGGGCGGCATTCGGTACCCTCATCCATCAGGTTCATCTTATACAGCGACGAAAGTTTAATGGCATATTTCTGTGAGATGCTGTACATGGTCTCACCAGCTTCCACCGTATGAACCGATAATCCCTGGGCCGCCCTGGTGCGCTTGGGCTGAAGATACACCACCTGTCCGGGTATCAGCGGCGCGCCTGCTGCGAGGTCGTTGTAGCGGGTTATCTCCCATGAAAGAAGCTGATGCCGTTCAGCTAGCAATTCATAGGTATCTCCCTCTCCGACAATGATGTATTCCACATTGTTGTTCTCGAGCGTCTTCTCTCCAGTTGAGATGCTGATCACCTTGATCGGCTCCTCTTCTTCCCTTACGGTTGATTTTTTGTCAGACGCCGGCTGCACCTGCCCGGTGCCGGCCTCTTTCACCACCGGCTGCACCTGTCCGGTGCCGGTTTCTTTCACTGCCGGCCGGGATGTCACGGTGGTCCTTGCGGGTATTGCCACTGCAGTAGCTGTATCACTTTTCACCGGCTGTGAGGCTGTTGCCTGCTGCGGAACAATTGGCGAGGTCCCTCCTGTATCATATGCCCACAGGCTATACTCTTCGATCTTGCGTATAAGCAATTCGGGATACTTCGGATCGGTGGCATAACCAGCCTTCTTCAATCCGTGCGCCCAGCCTTTGTAGTCCGTGGCGCCCAGTTTGAAAAGGTCGCGGTAACGCGAGCCATTCACGAGAAAGTCAGAATGGTCCCTGTATGACTCTTCGGGTGAGGCGTAAGACCTGAAACACTCACCCCTGCGATTGTCATCGTGATATATCCTTTTTCCCGACCAGTCACTGTGACACTTGATGCCAAAATGGTTGTTGCCCTGCGTGGCCAGCCGGCTGCGTCCGTAGTTCGACTCCAGCATTCCCTGGGCCAGCGTGATGCTGGCAGGTACTCCGGATCGTTTCATCTCGCTTACAGCCAGATTGCTGTAATTGAGGATATACTCCCGTGCATATTCCGAGGCCGGACCTGTGGAGACCGTGCTCCTGGCTGCCCTTCTTGCCGGGCTGCAGGAACTAAACAGCAGGACAGATACAAGAACTATATATAAAAACAGGTTTTTCATCCGAAGCCTTTTGGCAAAAATAAGAAAATGTCGGCAGCCCTGACAAATTGTGCCTCAGGAGGTCAAAATATTATTACATTTATGGCACTGTAATTCACTGATAATGTCTATGAATAAGAGAGAAACAACTATCTCTTTCCTTGAATACAACAGCGAGGATGAGTTGCCGGCAATGGAAAAGGCGCTTGTTGGAGAGGCTGTCAGGGCAGCATCGGGAGCTTATTCTCCCTATTCGCATTTCATGGTTGGAGCAGCCCTGCTTCTTGACAGCGGAGAGATTGTGAGGGGAGCCAATGTTGAAAATGCCGCCTACCCCTCAGGAAGTTGCGCAGAGAAAACCGCACTGTCATATTCGGTTGCCAATTTCAGTGATAAGAAAGTGGTGGCGATAGCAATCGCTGCCCTGACTGATGGCTCGCTGACTGAGGAACCGGTACCGCCTTGCGGCAACTGCCGGCAAATGCTGATTGAGGAAGAACAGAGGAGCAGTAGCCCGATAAAGGTCATCCTGGCAGGAAAATCAGCCATTTATGTCCTTGAAAACAGCCAGGGGCTGATGCCACTCAGTTTCACCGGGAGAAACCTTGGGAAATAATTTGCCATTTGAGATTTGCGATTGTCGATTTTCACTCACAAACTGCAGGACTGCAAGACAGCAAGATCATAGACGTCTGACCTTCAGACCTTTTGACTTTCAGACCTTCAGACTTTTATTCTCCTACAACCAGTTGAAACCCGCTTCCATGAATGTTCTTCAGGAGGATCTGCGGATCATCACTCAGGTATTTCCTGAGCTTGGTGACATAAACATCCATGCTCCGGGCAGTGAAATAATCATCGGCGCCCCATATCTTCCTCAGGGCTGCCTCCCTGCTGACCAGGGCATTGGGTGAAATGGCAAGCATTTCAAGCAACTGTCCCTCCTTGGGCGACAGCTGCCGCTCCTGGTCGCCCAGGGTAAGTGTGCGCAACCGCGAATTGAAAATATATTTACCGATCTCATATATGTCGCGCGTTCCGTCCTGAATGTCCCTCCTCGCAATGATAGCCCTGATCTTGCACAGCAGGATATCAGTGTCAAACGGTTTTGTAATATAATCGTCAGCCCCTACGCCATAACCCTTTAACAGGTCCTCCTTAAGCTTCTTAGCGGTAAGGAAGATAATGGGGATGACCGAATTCATGATCCTGATCTCCGAGGCAATTGTGAAACCATCCACATGCGGCAGCATAACGTCAAGTATGCAGAGATCATAAACTCCCTTACGGAATGTCTCCACTGCCGCTTTCCCGTCATCGACGAGGTCTACCTCGAAATCATTTATCTCGAGATATGATTTCAGCACCGATCCGAAACTGATATCATCCTCAACCAGAAATATCCTTGCGTTTTTCCTGCTCATGCCCTGGTCTCATTGCTGAATGGTAAAAATACTGTAAAAACACTCCCTTCACCCTGTTCGCTTTCTACGGTGACTGTTCCCCCGTGAGCTTCGGTAATGGCTTTTACATAGTTGAGTCCCAGCCCAAAGCCCTTGACATTGTGAATATTGCCTGTAGTTTCACGGTAAAAGCGTTCGAAGACCCGGTTCTGCACTGATTTGCTCATCCCTATGCCCCTGTCAGCCACCTGAAGGAAAATTCCGCTGTCATTGCTGCTTGTATTCACTGTGATGTCAGGCGCTTTCTCGGAGTATTTGTTGGCATTGTCAAGCAGGTTATGCACCAGGTTGCGCAGGTGTTCGGTGTCACCGTTAATAATGCTGTTTTCCGCATCGAGATGCCGGTGAACCACACCTCCCCTGTCGGTCACCTGGATCTCAATGGTGTCGATGGCCTGGCGGATCACTTCATGCAAATCGGTCGGGGCAAATCTGAAATCCATCTCATGCTTGTCAAGGGTTGCTATCTGAAGAATAGACTCCACCTGCCTGTTCATCCGGGAGTTCTCCTTCTTGATCATGCTGATGAAATGACGAACCCTGTTCTCATCAGTTATAACCCGGCTGTTTGCAATGGTATCCGCTGCCAGCGAGATAGTGGCGATCGGCGTTTTAAACTCATGCGTCATGTTGTTGATGAAGTCAGCCTGCATTTCTGAGGTCTTCTTTTGTCTGATAATGAACCATAGACTCAGAGCAAAGGTTGAGAGGATTATCAGGAGAAAAAGACCAAATCCGCCAAGCATAAGCCCCATGGTTCCAAGCACATAGTTAGTCTTCCTGGGAAAGACCACGGAAAGCGATTCTCCTCTTCTGAACAATCCCTGGGTAAACAGGCTGACCCTGTACGGGCTATCGAGAAAATCTCTTCTTTTTGCCTTGTCAAAGACTCCGTCGATTATGGAGTCACTCCGGATGACTGCAAACTCAAACGGCGTATTGATGCCTGAGGCAGCCAGCTCACCCTTCAGGGTCTGAAGCAACTCTTCCTTGTTTATTTCCTTGTTTCTTTCCCAGACGAACATCTCGGATGCCAGCTGGTTGCTCATCGACTGGAACTCGATTGCCTGCTGCTGCATCCAACGCATATATTCATCAGATCCCACAACAATGCTGCTGCCCATCTTTTCACTGGCCTCCTGCCGGGTAACCTTCATCCTGACCGGCGGGTTCTCATTTTCAGAGACGATTATTTCCACGGAATCACTGTCGGAGGTGATCTGGCTCTGGATGGAGTACCTTCCGGTCGTGAGACCCTGTGAAGCTGTTCGCTCAATTGTCTGAGGAAGTGCCGAATATCCCCTGATGAACATCTCATTGAGGAAATTCATTCTTCGGTTTGTCTCCATGGAGTGCGCGGTGTTACGAAGACTGTTGATCACGAAGAAATCAAACTGCTCGTTCTGGGCCTTGACCGAATTGCTGATCCATGTCACCTGAACCCATACGATAGCAACCACAGATACCACCATCAGCACTATCAGACCGGTGAATTTCCTCATGTTCATGGCGCAAAATTATACATATAAATAATGTCGAAATCCGTTTTAACTTTTTGTTAACCAGTTTTAACCTCACTTTAACCCCTCCCCGGATTATATGGGCTATTTTTGTACTGTCAGAAAGAATAAACACAGGCAATGACAAAAGCACTCTCAACGGTTATAGGAATAGTGGCAGCCATCTTTGCCGGAACAACTACACTATCCGCACAGGAGACAAAGAATGTCGAGAAGAAGGTGATTGTGGTCACTGTGGAAGAAGACAGTATAGTAAAGGACTCAGCAGTAATTGAAGGTGACACCATCCGGTATGAGGGTGGCAACCTGATTATCGAAACGGGTGAAGGGAAAAGAATCATCCGGAAACCCGGTAAAGGGAGCAGGATGGTATGGACTGCCACGACAGCAGATTTTCCGGAACGCGGGGAGGCTGCCGGAGCAGCGCCCGGCAGGGCCATGATCCGGATGCAGGAGGAAAAAGAAGGAGTTTTTTACAACATTTCCCTGGATGGAGTTGTTGTAAGTATAAGAGCCCCCAAAGAAAAGGCAGATGAGGCTGACAAGATACTGAGTGAGGTAAAAAAGATACTGATGAAGAAATGAGCATTTCTTACGGTCCCGCCAGGGCCCGGACAATCATCAGGTGGTTGATTTAGGTTAGTTTTAGGTTAAGTTGGGAAGAGGCGCGGCAGAGGCGCCTCTTCATCTTTTATGTATCCGGGCATGTTTTCTAACCGGGGAGGCATAGCCCTCCATTCCATCTTTAATCAGACGTTTTTAAAGAGCTTCCAGATGCGGTCATCTGGCAAAGGTGCCACAACATTTATCTCCTCATTCCTTACCGGGTGAATGAAAGAGACTCGCCTGGAATGAAGAGATATGCCGCCACCCTCGTTGGAACGCCTGGCACCGTATTTCAGGTCTCCCCTGACGGGGCACCCCGCGGCAGCCAGCTGCGCCCTGATCTGATGGTGCCTGCCGGTGAGAAGATCGATCTCAAGCAGGTAGTACCTCTCAGAACGTGACAGTATCTTATACGATAGTTCAGCGCTTTTAGAGCCCTTTACCTCCTTTTCATACACATATGACTTGTTCTGCTTCTCATTCTTCTTCAGGTAGTTCTGAAGCGAACCCTCTTCGGCGGGCGGCCGGTCTGTGACAATGGCCCAGTAACTCTTCTTTACATCACGGGTCCTGAAGAGCTCGCTGAGGCGGGTGAGAGCCTTCGACGTGCGGGCGTAGACCACACAGCCGCTGACCGGCCTGTCAAGACGGTGCACCACACCCAGGAACACATCCCCGGGTTTGCCGTATTTCTCCTTAATGTATCCTCTTACTATATTATCCAGTGACTCATCCCCTGTGCCGTCACCCTGCACCAGGTCCGATGAACGCTTGTTGACTATGATTATGTGATTGTCTTCGTATAGTACTTCCGGAAATCCCTCTCGCATCTTTTTCTTCCTGATTATTTAAATTCTTTTAGCCTTCAAATCGCAATTCGCAATTCGCAAATCCTTTAATACTGTTCTTTCTCGTTGGGAAAATTGCCTGACCTCACATCAGCGATATAATGGTGTACCGCCCCCTTGATCTCATCGTAAAGATTATGGTATCTCCTCAGGAATCTCGGTGAAAACTCCATATTGATGCCCAGCATGTCATGCAGCACCAGTACCTGTCCGTCTACCTGCGGCCCGGCACCAATCCCTATCACCGGCACCTTCAGTGACTCTGCCACCTCACCTGCCAGTGCGGCAGGGATCTTCTCAAGCACGATGGCAAAACAACCTGCCTTTTCAATTATTTTTGCATCCTCCTTCAGTTTCCTGGCCTCTTCCTCATCGCGGGCCCTGACAACGTAGGTGCCGAACTTGTGAATCGACTGCGGCGTCAGGCCCAGGTGACCCATCACAGGTATGCCCGCTGACATGATCCGCTCAATCGACTCCACTATCTCACGGCCGCCCTCCAGCTTCACGGCACTGGCGCCTGTCTCCTTCATGATCCTTATGGCTGAAGCCAGCGCTTCGCGCGAATTACCCTGGTAGGTGCCGAATGGCAGGTCTACCACAACCAGGGCTCGCTTAACCCCCCTGACCACCGAAGCGGCATGATAAATCATGTTGTCAAGAGTGATTGGCAATGTTGTGTCAAAGCCTGCCATCACATTTGACGCTGAGTCTCCCACCAGGATCACATCAATGCCTGCCTCGTCGAGTATCCTTGCCATTGAATAATCATATGCTGTAAGCATCGATATCTTCTCACCCTTCAGCTTCATCTCATAAAGCACATGGGTGGTCACTATCTTAACGGTCTTCTGTACTGACATCTCTTCGCATTTTATTGTCACCTGCAAAGCTACAAAATAAGAAGGTTGAATGCCATTAAACCAGATTCTTTTGGCCGGTTCTGCCGTTTTGTCATTCACGTGAAATATTTGACTGCCGGCGGATTCGCGTTGCCATGACATAATTTCATAATAACTCCGGCCTGAGGGCAATGGCACAATCATTGTCACTTCTGAGGAGTATTAAAAAGAAACTTAGCATATAAATCAGTATAACAATGGGAAAAATTATCGGTATTGACCTGGGAACCACCAACTCCTGCGTTTCAGTGATGGAAGGCAACGAGCCTGTGGTAATACCCAACAGTGAAGGCAAGCGTACTACCCCTTCGGTAGTTGCTTTTCTTGAGAACGGTGAACGCAAGGTGGGTGACCCGGCCAAGAGGCAGGCAATCACCAATCCGCGTAAAACCGTTTCATCAATCAAACGCTTCATGGGAAGAAGTTTTGACGAGGTTACCAACGAGATGAAAAAGATGACCTATGAGGTCATCCGCGGTGACAACAACACCCCGAGGGTCAAGATTGATGACCGCAACTATTCTCCGCAGGAGATCTCGGCTATCGTGCTCCAGAAAATGAAGAAAACCGCTGAGGATTACCTCGGCCAGGAAGTCACTGAGGCTGTCATTACCGTTCCGGCATACTTTAACGACTCACAGCGCCAGGCTACCAAGGAAGCCGGTGAGATCGCAGGACTGAAGGTCAAGCGTATCATCAACGAGCCTACGGCAGCGTCACTGGCTTACGGCCTTGACAAAAAGGCCCATGATCTTAAGATCGCAGTGTTCGACCTTGGCGGCGGCACATTCGATATCTCAATTCTTGAGCTCGGCGACGGGGTCTTCGAGGTCAAGTCGACTAACGGTGATACCCACCTCGGCGGTGATGACTTTGACCACCTGATAATCGACTGGCTTGCAGATGAGTTCCAGAGAGAGGAAGGAATTGACCTCCGCAAAGACCCGATGGCTCTCCAGAGACTGAAGGAAGCTTCCGAGAAAGCCAAGATAGAGCTTTCAAGCACCTCGACCACGGAGATCAACCTCCCGTATATAATGCCTGTTAACGGTATTCCCAAACACCTGGTAAAGTCACTTACAAGGGCACAGTTTGAAAAGCTTACCGACAAGCTCATCAATGCAGTCATCGGTCCTTGCCAGAAGGCGCTTGATGACGCCGGCATGAAGACATCGGATATCGATGAGGTGCTGCTCGTCGGCGGTTCAACCCGCATACCTGCCATCCAGCAGATAGTTGAGAAGTTCTTCGGCAAGACTCCTTCAAAGGGTGTCAATCCCGACGAAGTGGTTGCAGTGGGCGCTGCCATTCAGGGCGGTGTCCTCACCGGGGAAGTGAAGGATGTGCTTCTTCTCGACGTCACCCCGCTGTCACTTGGCATTGAGACCATGGGCGGTGTGATGACCAGACTCATCGAATCAAACACCACCATCCCCACACGCAAGACCGAGACATTCACGACGGCAAGCGACAGCCAGCCTTCGGTTGAGATACACGTGCTGCAGGGTGAACGCCCGATGGCCGCCGGCAACAAGACCATCGGCCGCTTCCATCTCGACGGCATCCCGCCTGCCCCGCGCGGAATCCCGCAGATCGAGGTCACCTTTGACATAGACGCCAATGGCATTCTTCATGTCTCGGCCAAGGATAAAGGCACCGGAAGGGAACAGAGGATACGGATAGAGGCTTCATCTGGCCTTAAGGAGGATGAGATCCGCCGTATGCGTGACGAGGCCAGGGCCAACGAAGCGGCTGATAAGGCAGCAAGAGAAATGGCCGACAAGGTCAACGCTGCTGACAGCATGATCTTCCAGACTGAGAAACAGATCAAGGAGTACGGTGACAAGATTCCTTCAGACAAGAAGGGACGCATCGAGAATGCCCTCGGCCAGCTTCGCGAAGCACATAAAAACAGGGATATCACGGCCATCGACCGTGCACTTGCGGAGATCAACGCCGCATGGCAGGCTGCCTCCGAGGATATGTACAAACAGGCCCAGGGAGGTCCCGGCCCGCAGGCAGGTCCTGACGCAGGCCCGCAGTCAGGCCCCACCGGAGGAACAACCGGCGGCAAGGGCGGAGACGAGCAGGTAACTGACGTCGACTTCGAGGAAGTCAAGTAATCACTATATAAACCATCAGTGAAAGCCGCGGCAGCAAAAGTTGCTGCGGCTTTCCTTTTTCTGGTGCCCCGGATACGAACAGGGCGAACTATTTGGTTATATCTTTGTAACAGATAAGTAAACCATGGAAAACAAATTAATTATCATACTTTCACTGCTGCTGCTCTCCTTAACCGTCCTGCCTCAGAATGTGACTGATGCCGCGGGGAAAAAACAGGGCCCATGGGTTAAAAAATACCCCAACGGCAAAATCATGTACGAGGGTACCTTCGTGAATGACAAACCGGTCGGACTGTTTAAAAGATATACCGAAGAAGGGGTGCTTCTTTCGGAACTGACATACACCCCAGGCAGAGATGAAGCATCTGCAGTATTTTACTACCCCGGCGGGCTTAAGGCTGCGGAGGGCAAATACGTCGCACGTGCCAGGGAAGGACTCTGGAAATTCTGGTCGGCCACCCAACCGCACTATCTTATCTGCGAGGAGTATTATCACAACGATACCAGGCACGGACTGTCACAAAAGTTCTACCCTGACAGCACCCTGGCAGAGAAGGTGGCATGGGATATGGGCAACCGCACCGGAGAATGGCTGCAGTACTACCCTGACGGGGCAATATGCCTCAGAGCTGAATTCGTGGCAGGCAGGCTTGAAGGCCCCTTCTCCTACTACCACCCCAACGGCAATCTGCAGTACGAAGGGCGCTATAAAGAGGATCACAGGACAGGCGACTGGATGGTTTTCAATGAAGATGGAGCCCTGAAACAGATCATCACCTACAGGGAGGGCGTCCCATCTGACCCGAAACTGGCAGACCAGGAAACGAAATTCCTCGATGATCTTGAAAAGAACAAGGGAAAAATAGAGGTGACAGACATCACGGGATCAGTAATAAAATGAACAGAGCCTCAGCTGCCCTTGCACCGTTGCTTTTTGTTATCGCAGGCATCATACCGGCGAAAGCTCAGCAGGTATATCCCGGCTATGACGACCTGTGGTTTTACCGGGTCTGGTTCAGCGACAAGACAAACAGCATCAGTGAATACTCACCTGAGGAACTGCTTTCACCTGCCGCAATCACCAGGAGGGAAAAGTACGGCATCCCCCTGGTTACAGAAAGCGACATCCCCGTCAGCAGTCAGCATATCCAGACCCTTGCCGGGGAAGGCTTCAGGTTAAGGTGCACGTCAAAATGGCTTAATACCGCTCTCTTTACCACTACCGGGTCCAAAGACACTGACATGTCCGGGGAGTATCCCTTTATCGACAGCATTCAGCTGGTAAAGCATCCGGTTGATCCTGTCAAAACGAACTACAGCAAATACGGCAAAACCGAACTGCGCACGACCACTGAAATCTTTGACCCGCGTCTTCCTCTCAACGGAAATGTGCTTCATGAATCAGGATTTACAGGACGCAACATAACCATTGCGGTTCTTGATGCCGGATTCGTCAATGCTGATAAAATTGAAGCCCTTGAACCGCTAAGGAAGCGGGGCGGTATAATCGCCACCCGTGATTTCATAACCGGCAGCAGCTTTGTTTATGATTACCACACCCATGGTACATCAGTGCTTTCAATCCTTGCAGGATCACTGCCGGGAATCATCAGCGGCACTGCCCCGGGAGCAGACTATATGCTTCTCCGCACCGAAGATGATTTCTCCGAGTTTCCCGTGGAGGAAGATTACTGGATTGCCGCCGCGGAATATGCTGACAGCGCAGGAGCTGATATCATCACCTCGTCCCTCGGTTACTTTGAATTTGACGATCCGTCGATGGATTATTCGTTCAGCGATATGGACGGAGACAGACCTTTTATTACCAGGGGTGCTGACATGGCCTTCTCAAAGGGGATACTCGTTGTCAACAGTGCCGGAAATGAACGAAATAATGTATGGCTCCGGATAATTGCCCCTTCTGACGGCGATAGCGTACTGTGCGTGGGCGCGGTGAACTACGACCTCACCATATCCGACTTTTCATCGGCCGGTTACTCATCAGATGGCCAGGTCAAACCTGACGTGGTGGCACCGGGTGTTCTGATACCCATTCAATTTGAGCCCGGAGAGTGGCACAGTGGCAGCGGTACATCTTTCTCATGCCCTGTCATCAGCGGTCTTTCAGCCTCACTGATGCAGGCTGTTCCGGATGCCTCACCTCTTGAACTTATCAATGCGCTCCACGAGAGCAGCGACAGGTACACCAGGCCCGATTCACTCTACGGATACGGATTGCCTGACTTCCTGAAAACACTCAGGCTGCTCGAGGAGGAACACACCTTCAGACCCGAAGTGATTATGAGCGCCGGCCCCAATCCTTTCACTGACGAGATACTCTTCTGGTTCCATGAGCCCCCGGGTTCACTGACTGTGACCATAACGGGAACAAATGGCACCACGATGCTGGAAAAGCACTTCCCGACCTTTGCCGCACGCTCATTCAGGCTTGACGGACTCCGCAGCCTTGCAGAGGGAATTTACCTGGTCAGAACAGTAACAGACCAGGGAAAAAAGGTCTTTAAAATGATCCGCACAGACAGGTGAACCGCGATGCAAAAATATCACTGACAGAACTGCTGGGGCTGGTCCGCGACAAGATATACGAAGCCCTGCCGGAAGCATTCTGGGTTGTTGCCGAGATAGCCGAGATGAAGGTCAATACTGCAGGGCACTGCTACCTTGAACTCACCGGCAGCGACACACCCGGCGGAAGAATCACCTCCAGGGTCAGAGCTACCATCTGGGTATCAAAATACAGGTCACTCAACACGCTCTTCAATGCCAGCACCGGCATACCCCTCCGCGCCGGGATAACCATCCTCTTCAGGGCGACAGTGGAATACCATGAGCTATACGGACTCAGCCTGAACATTACTGACATTGATCCTGCATACACCGCAGGTGATATGGCGCTTCGCCGTGAGGCGGTAATAAGAAGGCTTACCGCTGAAGGCGTGCTCTCCATGAACTCAGGGCTTCCCCTTGCCTTATACCCGCGGAATATTGCCGTTGTCTCTTCATCAAAGGCTGCCGGGTACCAGGACTTCGCCGATCACCTGCTGAACAATCCTTACAGATATGTTTTTAAAGCCACTCTTTTCGAGGCAGTAATGCAGGGTGAGGAAACTGAGGCATCTGTCATCGGAGCCCTTGACAGAATTTCAGAGAAAACAGGGAAATTTGACGCGGTGGCAATAATAAGGGGAGGCGGATCCACCACTGACCTGAGCTGGTTTGACAACTATGCGATAGCATTTCATGTGACCCAGTTCCCCCTGCCTGTACTGACAGGCATCGGGCATGAAAAGGACCAGTCAGTCACTGACATGGTTGCATGGAAAGCCCTGAAGACTCCCACTGCCGTAGCAGGATTCCTGGTCGACAGAACACTTGAATGTGAAAACAGGATAATCAGCATGGCAGGCGATATGGCATCAGCGGTAACAGGGGCTCTCGATGCAGCCGGTGAACAACTCTCATCATTTCAGAACCGTACTGCCGCCACCGCAAGGCTGGTTGTCAGGGTCAACCATGACAGACTGGGATACCACACCGAGACACTCCGCCGCTCGGCCAGGAATGTACTTCAAAAGGCCGTAGACAAAACCGGCAGACTCGAGCAGTCACTGCGCCACCTTGACCCGGCAGGAGTTCTAAAGAGAGGGTTTACGCTGACCTCCAGGAACAGCATCATAATACGTTCAGCCGCTGAGCTTGAGGAGGGTGACAACATTACCACCCATTTTGAAAAGGGTACGGTAAAGAGCACTGTTAAACAGATAAACAACAAGAAATAACAATGGCAAAAAAAGAAATTGGGTTCAATGAAGCCATGAATGGTATTGAACAGATACTTAAAAATATCGAAGAAGGTGAACCTGATATCGACAGATTGTCAGAGGATGTCAGGAAGGCCGCTGAACTCATAAAGATATGCCGGCGCCGCCTGCGCGAAACCGGTGAAAAAATTGACGGGATAATGGAAGAACTCAGGTAATTCCTGCGGCCGGCACTCCGCTCTGCCCTGCCATTCCCGGGGGCATAAAATCAAGGAAGCCCCGCCGCAGCGGGGCTTCAACTCGAAACCCTAACCTAAATTCCAGAAAACTAACTCTTCTGTTAGAAAACTACCTTCAGTAAATAGAACGATTAAGTTACGAAATTGTTTTCCAAATCTGTGAAAAAAGTAAAATATTTATTAACAAACTAGTTTTTTTCTATTCCAAATATATCCTTGAAGGCTTTTTCAAACACTTCCTTGGGCAGGGCACCCATTGCCATCTGAGGCTGACCCTCCATCGGAACGAACAAAAGTGAGGGAATACTCCTTATTCCGAATACTGATGCAAGCTCCTGTTCTGCCTCTGTATCAATCTTATACACATAAAGCTTGCCATCATACTCCTTTGAAAGCTCCTCAAGGATGGGCGCAACCATCTTGCATGGCCCGCACCAGTCGGCATAAAAGTCAATAATACATGGTTTGTCGCCACTGTATTTCCACTCCTTGTTCTGTTCATAATTGAATACTTTCTCGAGAAAAGTATCTTTTGTCAAATGTTCTGCCATATTTATTGTTTTAATTGTTTAACAGATTTTTACGGGTAATGTTCAGTCCTTGCAATTGGCATGCCGGGAGGCTCAGGAGATCAATTTTTCTTCAAGTTAGGGTATAAATTGTAATTTTGTCACCGGATTCGGCTATAATGTCATACGTATTATGAAGATTTTCCCTGATGACGCCATCTTTGAGATAGTCGCCCGCGTTGCTGACAGAGAAAACGTGGAAGCGTATGTCATCGGCGGTTTTGTACGTGATCATATAATGGGCAGGGTTAACCCCGACAGGGATATTGACATTGTGGTTCTTGGCGACGGGCCAGCTATGGCCCGCGCTGTTGCCCGTGAGATCAGCCGCAACATTAAGGTGACTGTATTCAAGACCTTCGGTACGGCTATGTTCAGGTACCGGAACTCTGATATCGAGTTCGTTGGCGCCAGGAAAGAGTCATACTCAGCCGACTCCCGCAAGCCGTCTGTCACGCCGGGGACTCTTAAAGACGACCAGAACAGGCGCGACTTTACAATCAATGCCCTTGCCATCAGCCTGAACAGGGATAATCCGGGCGAAGTACTAGATCCGTTCGGGGGGATTGACGACATACGCAACGGCATCATCCGCACTCCGCTTGACCCTGACACCACTTTCAGCGATGATCCGCTCAGAATGATGAGGGCTGTCAGGTTCGCGGCCCAGTTAGGTTTTCGGATTGATGGAGAGACACTGGCCTCCATCGCCCGCAATACGGAAAGGATCAAAATCGTCTCAGGAGAAAGGATAACAACGGAGCTTAACAAAATTATGGCTGCGGCCAGGCCGTCAGCCGGCTTTCTGCTGCTGGATCAAACCGGTCTGCTCGAACTGATCCTGCCGGAGATTGCAAGGCTCAAGGGTGTTGAGGACAAGGAAGGAAAAGGGCATAAGGACAACTTCCACCATACAATAAAAGTTCTTGACAACCTGGCGGAGAAAAGTGAGGACCTGTGGCTGCGCTGGGCAGCCCTTCTTCACGATGTGGCAAAGCCTGCCACCAAGAAGTTCGTGCAGGGCACGGGGTGGACGTTTCACGGACATGAATTCATCGGGGCCAAGATGGTCCCGGAAATCTTCAAACGCCTCAGACTTCCGCTCAATGACAGGATGAAATATGTGCAGAAGCTCGTGGGCCTGCACCTGAGACCTATCTCACTCGTCCAGGAAGAAGTAACTGACTCGGCCGTAAGAAGGCTCCTCTTCGAAGCAGGCGAGGACATCGACGATCTCATGTTGCTATGCGAGGCCGACATCACCTCCGGCAACAGGATGAAGGTGCTGAAGCATCGTCAGAACTTCGCGCTNNTTCCAGCCTCCGGTTCATGGCGAGGAGATCATTGCAACTTTCAATTTACCCCCCGGCCCGCTGATTGGAGTCATAAAAACTGCTATCAAGGAAGCCATACTTGACGGCATTATCCCCAATGACCATGAGGCCGCCCGCGAATTCATGATCAGAAAAGGTGAGGAATTAGGCTTGAAAGCCGGAGAATAATTTCTACTTTACAGGCTCCATTTACCTTAAAATGATTTTTGTTTAACCTTTGCGATTTACAGGCTGTTATGAAAAAAGCATTGCTGCTCCTTTCGGCATTGATAATTGCTGTTTTGTGCCACGGACAGGGTATTGACCCGGAAATGCAGAAAATTTTTAAAAAACTTGAGATGCGCCAGCAACTCACCCAGGCGGAGCAGAAGAAGCTTGAACTATGGACCGAAAAAATGTCACGCGCAGGGAGGCAGAACAATGGCGGGGAAGAAGAGGAAGAGTATGATGATGATGAAGATTTCGAAGAGATCGGAGACGATACTGAAAGCCCGGACAGGGCTATCAGTATGCAGGGTAATTCTGCTGCCACATTCACCGGTCAGTGCCCCAGGCAACAGGGCAAAATCCTCCGGGAGGAGGAGATCACAGAAGATCAGTACCTGGCCCTGGTAAGGGAGCTGATGACTGAATACGGAAACAGGCTGGGGTCAAAACTCACCCAGGTAAGGCAGATGCTTCAGGAGAGCGCCAAATCTACTGATGGTGCCGATATGGCAGCAATCTTCCACATGTCAGGATGGGGTGCAGCTGCAATTTATTCAGCCGCCTGGAGTGCAGAAAAAGCCCCGCAGGACATCCTTACTGCCAACACGCTTGGAGTGGCGCTGAAGGATATGAAGGAATACACAGCATCATTGAAGGTGCTGAATTACGCAGACAAACTCAGGCCCGGCATCCCTGTTGTGATTATTAACAAAGGATGGACCTGCTACGAGATGGGAGATCCCGGATCTGCTCAGCAATTGTTCAACAGGGCACTAAGTATCAATCCCGACCTTACAACACCTCACCTTGGACTCGGGCTCATCGCAGAGTGTGCCGGTGATCACTTCACCGCCATGAAACACCTCCGCATAGCCCTGGCCGACAACTTCTCAGCTGCAGGGTTTGCGGCATACAGGCAGGCTAAAGCCGCATCTGACGCCGGCAATAAAGACACTTCCGGCGAACAAGAGACAACGTCACGCGACAACGGCAACACAGGCGGAATACAGCTTCCTGATCTGCAGGTTTCAGAACATCCGGAAGGGATGATGCAGATGAAAACGCCCATCGAACAGTTCATGAATGGCCTTGACCGCAGGATCAGCCGCCTTACCAATGATCTGCTTTCAGTCTCCTCAACTGTCAGGTCACAGGCCGCAAAGGCACACTCAAACCCTGACGGCGCACTCGTTTTCTCGCGCGATTACGCCAGTGAGCTGATGATGCTTGACGATGTGACAGGGTTGCTCTTCGGACCGAACAGCAACTTCGGGATGGCTGTCACAACAGCCCTCAATGACTGTGACAGGACCATGGAATCAGTTGAGGACAACCTGGGTACAATCAACCAGGATATGGAAAAACATCTGAGGCTTACAGACGAAAAAAACAAGATACTTGAGGAATACCTTAAAAAAATCGAGGCATGCGGAGCCAACGAAGAATGTGCAAAAAGGGCAGAAGCTGAGGCAAAAGCAGCAATTGATCCTATTGATGCGGAACTGGAACAGGTCAACTACCGGATTTGCAAGAATACCAGGAGGGGTGTTGACATGACAATCGGCTGCCAGGTTAAATATTACACCATGGCAAACAATGCATTCAGGCAGGCAGTATATGACTACTATGCCTTTACTGACCCGATCCTGGAACGTATCTACTCCCCGAGCTATAATAAGATGCTGAACCTTCAGAGAGAAATCAGGGTTCTTTCGTATCAAAAAGCACTGGCAGGAACAGCCCTGGGGATAGCGGGAATGTCTGAGGGCTATAAGTCGATGGAATGCGTCGAACCACAGCCGGAACAGCCCCCAAAAGAAATTAAAGAGCCTGATCTGCCGAAAAAGAAGGAGAAGCCTTGCCCGCTGGGCGATGGTATAAAGGGAGGATTCGGAGGCTTTTCAGCTGAGCTGACATGTGATCATGTGACTATCTCAGGTGGTAAGGGGCTGCTGGGCTCAGTGACACGTGATTTCAACGCTCACCAGACCAAAATATGGGTGGGGGCAGGAGTAAAAGGAGAATATGCAAACGGCAATGTGGTTGGCGAAGCCACCATAGGCGCTGAGGTCGTAGTGGGCGAAAACAACACAATTGACGACATAGCATTTACAAGCAGTGTCAAAGCCAGCCTGGGTGATCTTGTTGAAGGTGAGGTGAGTGGAAGGATCTCAGTCGAGGGAGGCCCGCAGATCAGCACCTCAGCCGGAATTATCACACCTGAAATCCCGGGACTGTAGGGAACCTGTCATTGCCAGGTGACTTTGAAAGTAACCGGCAGATGATCGGAATACCCTCCTGAGTACCTGTAACCCCCATAGGTCGGGTAGGGTTTCCTGCCCGGGTAAGTCTCGTCAACGGTCAGAAGAAAGGGGGCATCCACTACACGAAAACTGCCGGGAACTGCATAAAAGACTGTTGTGCTGTCTGTCATCGAAGCTGAGACAAGCACCTGGTCAATCATCTCCCATGTTCCCTGGTATCTGTATGAACCCCTGCCCTGTCCGGCTGCCTCAGCTGACAGGTTGACCAGACCTGCCTTCCTTGTAAATTCTGCCATCAACGGCTCTCCGGGTCCGGTGTTGAAGTCGCCCATAACTATTACCGCTGCTCTCCCTCCTGAGGTGCTCATGATGGAGTCAATCCCGGCGCC
>MTKZ01041929.1_pt2 | contig 23904 bp, 20 predicted proteins | sample 1042781 | NCBI WGS metagenome assembly MTKZ01 (sample SAMN06212207, study PRJNA360539) | anaerobic digester metagenome | biome: Wastewater treatment plant; material: sludge; isolation source: anaerobic digester fed with sludge from wastewater treatment plant | place: Denmark: WWTP Viborg ... | reverse complement strand
TTGATAGTGATAGTGAGGCGTTCGCCAAAACTATCACTATTAACTATAACTATCAACTAAAGATGCCCATCCTGGAAACCCGCGCCCTGACAAAATATTTTGGCTCGTTTTGCGCCGTTGGCGGGGTGGACCTGCGCGTGGAAGAAGGCACATTGCATTCTGTCATTGGGCCAAACGGCGCGGGCAAAACCACCCTGTTCAACCTCATCAGCGGGTATTTGCGCCCAAGTGATGGGGCCGTGATTTTTGAAGGCAAAGACATCACCGGAACGCCTCTGCACAAAATGGCCCACCTCGGCATTGGCAGGTCGTTTCAAATTACAAATGTTTTTCCAAATTTAACAGTTTTAGAAAATGTGAGGCTGGCTGCGCAGGCCAAAGGCGCAGATAGTCTGCGCTTTTTGGCGGATGCAGGTTCCATCAAAAAATATATTGAGCAGGCCACCCACGCGCTGGAGCTGGTTGGGCTGACCGCGCGGATGAGCTGGCTGGCCGCCGCCTTGCCGCACGGCGATAAACGCAAATTGGAGATCGCCATCAACCTGGTGGGCGACCCGCGCCTGCTTTTGCTGGATGAACCCGCCGCGGGCATGGCAACCGAGCAGGTGCCGGAGTTTATGAACACCATCAGCGAGATTCGCAAACGCGCGGGCAAAACCATTTTGCTGGTAGAGCACAACATGAGCGTGGTGATGAATTATTCAGATCGCATCACGGTGATGGCGGGCGGCAAAGTGCTGGCAGAGGGAGCGCCCGCCGAAATAAAATCAAACGAAGCGGTGCAAAACGCCTATTTGGGGCATAGATAGGAGAGCTTTAGCTCTGTGCTTACTGATGAACTTACTCGAAGTTAATTCCATTGATACCTACATCGGCCAGTCGCACATTCTGGAGGGCGTTTCGCTGGCGGTGCCGCGCGGCAGCATCACCGCGCTGCTGGGGCGCAACGGGGCGGGCAAAACCACGACCCTGCGCTCCATCATCGGCCTGCTTGCGCCGCGCAATGGCAAAATTTTGTTTGATGGGGCCGAGATAGATGGCAAACCGGCGTATGTTGTGGCGGCCAAAGGCATTGGCTATGTGCCAGAGAACCGCGCCATTTTTAAAGCGCTCACAGTTGAGGAAAATCTTATCATTGCCGAGCGAAAGAAAGGCGATCTGGCCCGGCATACCGATCTCATTTTTGATTTGTTTCCCGACCTGCGGATGTTTTACAAACGCATGGGCGGCAACTTGTCTGGCGGGCAGCAGCAAATGCTGGCCATTGCCCGCGCCCTTGTGCCAGACAACTCGCTTTTGCTCATTGACGAGCCAAGCGAGGGCCTCGCGCCGATCATCGTGGAGGGAATTGTGAACGCCTTGCGCAAGCTGGCGCAAAATGTAACCGTATTGCTGGTGGAGCAAAACTTCCAGATGGCCGCAGATTTGGCCGACCGGTACGCCATCCTTGATGACGGCAAAGTGGCCGCCAGCGGCCTGATGCCCGACCTGGTGAATGACCGCGCCACGATTTCAAAGTATTTGGGTGTGAATTAGCAATTACCAATGAAACAGTTAAAAAATGCGCAACCGGCACTCATCACCGGCGCGGTGGTGATTTTATTTTTGCTGGCATTGTTTGGCCGCTTTGAGCCAAAAGTGGCGGTGAGCGTGCTTCTCTCTGGCCTCACGCTGGGCGCGTTGTATTTCATGATGTCCGCCGGTCTCAGCCTCATCTTTGGCCTGATGGACGTGTTGAACTTTGCGCACGGATTTTTGTTTATGCTGGGCGCGTATGTTGGCCTGGCCTTGTTCAACGCGCCATTTTTGGCGGGATTAGATTCCAACCTGCGTTTTGTTCTTGCGCTGGTGGCGGGTGGCGCGGGCATGGCCGTGCTCGGCGCGATCACGGAGTGGTCGCTCATCCGCCCGCTCTACTCGCGCCCCATCTACCAGGTTTTGCTCACGCTGGGCCTCACGTTTGTGGGCGGCGAGGCGATCAAGGCGATTTGGGGGACGGCGGGGTTCTTTATGCCCATCCCCGCGTTTTTTAACGGCAATGGCCCAAACTGCCCCTCGCCCGATTTTTTCTCGTTCTTCAAAGACAACTGCTCCTCCATTTTAATTTTGGGGCGGGCTTTCCCCAGCTACCGCCTGTTTGTGATTGCGCTTGGGCTGGCGATGTTCTTCGCGGTGATCTTGCTTTTGCGCAAAACGCGGCTGGGCATCATCATCCGCGCGGGCGTGCAAGATAGCGAGATGGTGCAGGCGCTGGGCATCAACGTGCGGCGGGTGTTCACCCTGGTTTTTGCGATTGGAGCCGGGCTGGCCGGGATTGGCGGCGTGGCGGCGGCCCCTTTTATTGGGGTAAACCTCGGCATTGGGCAAGAGTTTTTGCTGCAAGCGTTTATCTCCATCGTCATTGGCGGCATGGGGAGTTTTAGCGGGGCGGCCATTGGCGCGCTGCTGGTTGGTCTTGCCCGCGCGTTTGGCGACCAGATCGTTTTGTCTGGCATTCAACTGCCGTTCATGGCCGAGATGATCAAGCTTTCGCCGTCCATCGCCCGCGCCTCAACCGTCATCATCATGGCAATTGTGCTGCTCATTCGCCCGGCGGGTTTGCTGGGCAAGAAAGAGTGAAAAAAAGACGATGGACCATGGACGATGGACGATGACATCAGCGACCAGAAACCAAAAATGAACACAACAAACTTGCGCAAATTTTTCTCGCCCGGCGTCTTGCTGGCGCTGGCGATGGCCGCCTTTCCGTTTGTGTTGTCTGCGCTCACCGGCCAGCCGCTAAACACAGGCGACCCCAAATTTTGGATGGGGATGCTGGCGCAGGTGTTTATTCTGGCGGTCTATGCCATGAGCTACGACCTGCTCATGGGGTATACCGGCATCCTCTCGTTTGGGCACGCGCTGTTTTTTGGCACGGGCGCATATGTGGCCGGTATTTTGCTCAAGCACGCCAAATGGGATTTGCTGCCCGTGATTTTGGCCGTGATTGGCGTGACGCTTTTACAAAGCCTGCTGGTGGGCATGTTGTCTTTGCGCGTCAAGGGCGTGTATTTCGCCATGGTCACCATGGCTTTCTCGCAAATGTTTTTTATCCTGGCCGAGGCCTCGGACTTTCGCGAATACACCGGCGCGGAGGATGGCCTGCAAAGCATCCCGGTTCCGGCGTGGCTTAGCCCAACCAACGAGCGTTTGACCTTTTATTTTGTCACTCTCGCATTTTGCATTGGCATGTATTTGCTGGCAAAGCGGGTGGTGAACTCGCCCACTGGCAAGGTGCTGCTCGCCATCCGAGAGAATGAGCCGCGCGCGCAGGTCATTGGCTACAACACCTTCATCTACAAACTGATTGGCATGAGCTTGTCTGGGGTGATGGCTGGCCTGGCCGGGATGATGAACGCGCTTTGGAACTTGAACGCGAACACATCCATGCTCAGCGTCTCCACCACAATCAACGCGCTGCTCATGACGATCATTGGCGGGGTTGGTACGCTGAGCGGGGCCATTTTGGGCGCGGGGTTTTTGCAGTTGCTGGGGTATTGGCTAAACGTGACCTTTGGCCCGCGCTGGCCGCTTTTGTTCGGCATCATCTACATTTTGATTGTGCTGTTTCTGCCATACGGCTTCATCGGCACATGGCGCGCCAACAAGAGCAAAATTTTGGCGCGCTGGAACGCCGCCCGCGGCAAGGCGTAGGAATCTGCGCGTAAGCCCGGCTTGGTGCGCGCCTTTTTCGCAGATTTCTCGCTCGAAAACCTGTCCTGAGCTTGTCGAAGGGAGCTTGTCGAAGGGAGCTTGTCGAAGGGAGCTTGTCGAAGGATGACAGACTTACTCTTATCCAAAACTCGCGTTAACCAGCGAATTTTGCCGCGCCGCCATTTTCTCAGAAAACCCTCTTGACAAACCGTTTTTTTTGACTAATATCTCTGACAACGCTGTCAGACAACGCTGTCATTTGAAAAGAGATCAATTATGGCAATCACCATGAAGCAAGTTGCCGAAAAGGCAAACGTTTCTCTCAAAACGGTCTCTCGTGTTGTCAATAACGAGCGCGAGATTGCAGACGAGACGCGCACGCGTGTTTTGGAGACCATCAACGAGCTGGGCTATCGGCCAAATCTTGTGGCGCGCAGCCTTGTCACCCAGCGCTCAAACATCATCGGCCTGATTGTGCCCGATATTTGCAATCCCTACTTTTCCGAGGTGGCGCGCGGCGTGCAAGAGATCACCCAGGAAAACAATTACAGTCTGATGATCGCCAGCAGCGAGGACTCGGAGAGAGGCGAAATAGAGCTGCTGCGGGTGATGAATTCGCAATCGGTGGATGGAGTGATATTGTTTGGGCCCATGTGGTCCGAGGCCGTGGATGCGTTTGGCGCGGGCAACCGGCCCATCATTACGGTGAACACGTTTTATGATCACCCGCGCGTGGGGTGCGTGATGGCCGATCATTACAACGGGGCCTGCGCAGCGATGGATCATCTGTTTGCCAGGGGACATCGCCGCATCGCCATGCTGGCCGATGTTGTAGGCGACCCGCGCGAAGAACGGCGCGTGTCGGCGTATCAGGATTCCCTCGTTAAACATGGCCTGCCGGTAGATGAAAGCCTGATTGTGCGGGGCAACCCGCGCATACCGGGGGGCCGCGCCGCCACAAAAAAACTGCTGACCGAGCGCCCGGATGTCACGGCGTTGTTTTGCTTTAACGACCTGCTGGCGCTGGGCGCATTAAAAGCCTGCGCAGAGATGGGCGTCCGCGTTCCTGAGGATTGCGCCATTGTTGGATTTGATGATATTGACTTTGCTTCCATCACAACCCCCGCATTAAGCAGCGTGCGGGTGGACAAGCGCGAGTTGGGGCGCTCGGCTGCCATGCTGGCCCTGCGCATGATTGAAAGATTAGACACGCCAAACAGGCTTGTTGAAATACCCGCTGAATTAATCGTTCGAAATTCATCCTAAGTTTTTTTTGAGAGGAATACTTCCATGACGATAAATCCATCACCCTCCTCCAACACGCGCACATCAAACTGGCTAAAGATGTGGACAAAGGGCGAAACCTGGCTGGCCTATCTTTTTATTTTGCCCGGGCTGGTTGGCTTTTTGACGTTCTTTGCCATCCCGGCCGTTCGCGGCCTTTTGTTCAGCTTTACCAACGCCGATATGGTGAGCGAAGCGCAGTGGATTGGCACGCAGAATTTTGAGAACATCCTCAAAGACGAAAACTTTTGGCACTCGCTGGCGGTCACCGTTCAATACGTTTTGCTCAACATTCCGCTGCAAACGGTTTTGGCCATTGGGTTGGCGGTGTTGATGAATCGCCTGACGCAAAACATGCTTGTGCGCGGCGTGCTGGTGCTGCCCTGGCTCATCCCAAACGTGGTGGTGGCACTGCTCTGGCTGTGGATGTTGGACCCGCAGCTCGGCCTCATCAACCAAATTCTCACCACACTTGGGATGGATCGCGTGCCGTTTCTGGGCAATCCCTCATCGGCCATGGCTTCAATTGCGGGGATAAATATTTGGCGGCATGTGGGCTACACCGCGCTCTTGCTTTTCGCCGGTCTGCAAACCATCCCCAAAGAGATGTATGAGGCCGCCGCGATTGACGGCGCCACCGAAGTGCGCACATTTTTTGCGGTCACTTTGCCGCTTTTGCGGCCGGTGCTTGTGTTTGTGCTCATCACCAGCATCATCGGCTCGTTCCAAATCTTCGACACCATCGCCATCACCACCAAGGGCGGCCCGGTAGATGCCACCCGCGTGATTTACTGGTACATCTACAACTTCGGTTTTGAGCGTTTCAAAATGGGATACGGCTCCGCGGTCGCGGTCATCCTGTTCCTCATTCTGGGCACCATCACCATCATTCAATTGCGCCTCAGCCGGGCTAATACGTCCGACCTCGACTAATTCATTTTTATAAAAGAGGACTGACATGACAAACGCATCTAATCCGGCCCAGTCTCGCTCGGCGGGACGCCGTTTCTCCGCAGGAAAAATTGTGGCGTGGGGCGCGCTCATCCTGATGATCATCATCACGCTGGTGCCGCTTTGGTGGATGATTCGCACCAGCCTTGCCACCAACCGCGAGATGATCGCGGATCCAAAATCGTTTTTGCCGCCGGGCTTCACCACGCTCAACTATTCCCGGGTGATGGGTTTCCTGAGCGTGGAGGAATCTCGCGCGCTGGGCGGCTCTGGCACGGCCATCAACTTTTTCCAGTATCTGCGCAACTCGTTTATTGTGACGCTGGCGGTGCTGGCGGGGCAATTGTTCTTCTCCTCGCTCAGCGCCTATGCCTTTGCGCGGCTCAAGTTCCCCTTCCGCGAGAAGATCTTCTTTTTGTATCTCACCGCGCTCATGGTGCCGGGCATCGTCACGCTCATCCCCAACTACATCCTCATCCGTTCGCTGGGTTGGATGAATACCTTTCAGGCCATGATTGCGCCGACCTTTTTGTTCTCGGCATTTGCCATCTTCTTTTTGCGCCAATTCTTTTTGGGCATTAACCACGAGCTGGAAGAAGCCGGCAAACTGGATGGGGCCTCGGTCTTTGGGGTTTTCTGGCGCGTTGTGCTGCCCATGAGCGGCCCGCCGCTCGCCACCATCGCCATTCTTATCTTCATCAGCACATGGAACGATTACATGTGGCCGCTTTTGGTTGGCTCCAAAGAAGAAGTGCGCGTGCTCACGGTCGCGCTGGGCATCTTCCGTTCGCAAACACCGCAAGGTTCGCCAGATTGGAGCGGCCTGATGGCGGGCGCGGTTTTGGGCGCGCTGCCCGGCGTCCTCATGTTCGCGCTCATGGGCAAGCGCGTCATCAACTCAATTCAATTCTCTGGTTATCGATAAGCCCAAGCGCTCAGGGCGCTAAACCCATCCAGGTACCCGCGATGCGCCACGTGGCACATCGTAAAAAAAGTACAAAGACAATTTTTTTAGAAGCAGGAGAAAGTCATGAACCCGAATAAATCCAAGTATCTACTTGCTCTGCCGGCGTTAGCCATGCTGGTTAGCGCCTGCGGAGCGCCCGCCGCCGCGCCCACGGCCGCGCCCGCTGCCCCAACCGCCGCCCCGGCCGCCAAAGCCACCGATGTTCCCGCTGCGCCCAAAGCCACAGATGTCCCCAAGCCTGCGGCCACGGCTGCGCCCGCTGCGAACGCGGTGACCATCCGCTACACGCTTTGGGACTCTAACCAGTTGCCGGCTTACCAGGCCTGCGCCGATGCCTTCATGAAGAAGACCCCGAACATTGTGGTGAAAGTTGAGCAGAAGGGTTGGGATGACTACTGGACCGGTCTGAACACCGGCTTTGCCTCTGGCGATGCCCCGGATGTCTTCACCGACCACCTGGCCAAATACCCGGAATTTGTGAGCAAGAACCTGATTCTGGATATTGAGCCATTTGTGCAGGCCGACAAGGTTGACACCAAGCAGTATCTTGGCGCGTTGGCCGACCTGTGGATGAAGAGCGGCAAGCGCTTTGGCCTGCCCAAAGACTGGGACACCGTCTCGGTCATGTACAACGCAGATATGCTTAAGAAGGCTGGCATTGACCCGGCCATCATGAAAGATTGGACATGGAATCCCAAGGATGGCGGTCAGTACGGCGAAGTCATCGCCAAGCTCACCCTTGACAAGAATGGCAAGAACGGCCTTGACCCCGCGTTCGACAAGAAGAACGTGGTGCAATACGGCTTCTCAATCGGCGCGGGCGGGTTTGCCGGCCAGACCGAGTGGAGCCACTACGCGGCCAGCAATGGCTTCAAGCTGACCGATGGCCCGTGGACAACCAAGTATTACTACGATGACCCCAAGCTGGCCGAGACCATTCAGTGGCTGGCCGACCTGAGCCTGGCCAAGGGTTTCGCGCCTGGCATCGCCGATGTCAAGTCGCTGGGCAACAGCACGTTGTTCCAGTCTGGCAAGGTTGCCATGACCACCGATGGCTCATGGATGATTGGCGACTATGTCAAGAACTCCAAGTTCACCGTTGGCTTTGGTCTTTTGCCCAAGGGCCCAATCGGTGGCCGCCGCTCCATGTTCAACGGCTTGGCCGACTCGATTTGGGTTGGCACCAAGCACCCGCAAGAGGCCTGGCAGTGGCTGAAGTATGCCTCGTCTGAGGAATGCGAGAAGACCGTTGGCACGTTTGGCGTGGTGTTCCCGGCCATCAAGAGCGGTGTGGATGAGGCGCTGAAAGTGTACAAGAGCAAGGGCTTGGATGTGACTTCGTTCACCGACCTGGCCTTTGATTCCAGCTCAACCTTCCTGTTCCCCATCACCGACCATGGCTCGGACGNNAGCATCTTCCTGGGCCAGAAGAAGGCCGCAGATGCGCTGAAGGATGCCAACACGAAAGTGAACGCGCTCTTCAAGTAGTTTAGTACGCAGCGCTCCGGTCGCTCTGCCGAACTTGTTCGGACGCGACCGGAGCGCTCGCTCTACACAATGTCCCGCGCAAAATGGTCTCTCCTTCCCATTTCGCTGGCGTTGCTTGTTTCTTGCGCAGGTAATGGCGCAACACCCAACATGCCCGCCGCCAACGCGAACGCAGCTGCGTCTGCGCCGGTGGCGGGCATGAAGGTGCATCCCCTGTCCACCCGCTCTGTGTGTGATGAGGCTTTTGCCGCGCACACGCTGGACTTTGAAGTTGCGACCCCCGATGGCGACATCAACGGCTTTGAGAGCAACGGCTCTGGGGTGGGCGCGGGCGACCTGAACGGCGATGGCTTGCCCGATCTTGTTTTTGCAAACACCGCTGGCCCCGCGGCCATTTTTTGGAACGAAGGCGATTTTCAATTTAGAAAAGAGGAACTGGGGTATAAAAATTTACGCGCCGTCGCGTTGGTGGATGTGGATGCCGACGGCCAACTGGATATTGTCTTCACCCAGCGCTACGGCCCGCCGCTCTATTTTCACAACGACGCGGGTTCCTTCACCCGCATAAATTTAACAAACGTATACCAGCCCGCGTATTCCATGTATTGGGCTGATCTTGATGGCGATGGGCGGCTGGACCTTGTGGCCGCCTCGTATAACGCCGAGCTTTCCAAAGACCGCACCAGCGATTTTTTCTTTAAGTATTTGGGCGGCGTGATTGTGTATTACAACAAAGGCGAGAATGTTTTTGAGCCGCAAAAACTAATTTGGGATACGCAGGCGCTGGCCCTGCTGGTGACCGATCTTAACAACGATGGCCGCCCCGATATTTGGGTGGGCAACGATTTTGATTTGGCCGACCAGATTTGGCTGAACATGCCAGAAGGCTGGCAGGCGGCCATGCCCTTCCCGCATATTTCGCACAGCACGATGGGCCTTGTGATGGGCGATGTAAACAACGATGGCCGCGCCGATGTGTTCGCCTCGGATATGAAGCCGTATGACATTGGCATAAAAACGTGGACGGAATGGCTGCCGCTGATGGAGACAATGCGCAAAATTGTGCCGCGCAACGACCCGCAACTGGATGAAAACATGCTGCTCACCCAAGACCCATCCGGCAAATGGCAAGAGGTTGGCCGGGCCATGCGCGTGGATGCCAGCGGCTGGAGCTGGGCCGCCCAGTTTGGCGATTTAGATCAAGATGGCTTTCTTGATCTTTACGTGGTGAACGGGATGATTGACAAAACGTTCTTTCGGCATTTGCCAAAGTTTGAGCTGGTTGAGCAAAACCAGGCGTTTCACAACGATGCCGGGCGCGATTTTATGACCGAGCCAAAATGGAATTTGGCCGCCAGCGCCAGCGGGCGCAGCCAGGTGATGAGCGACCTGAACGGCGATGGCCGATTGGATATTGTGGTGAGCAACCTGCGCGCCCCCGCCATGATTTACGAAAACCGCCTGTGCAGCGGCGAATCGCTGGAAGTTGCGCTGCGCATGCCCGGCACGCAAAACACCTTCGCGCTGGGCGCAACCGTGCAACTCAAAACATCCAAAGGCACATACACGCGAGAAATGCGCGCAACCGGCGCGCACCTGGCGGGCAATGAGCCAGTGGCGCATTTCGGTTTTCCATCTGGCGCGGTTTTGCAAAGTTTGCTCATTCGCTGGCCGGATGGAAACACGACTGAGACAAGCGATTTGACCCCTCACACATTCATTGAGGTAACCCGATGATCCACACCCTTGAGGCTCCATCTCAACCAAAGCCAAGCTCACCGGTGCTCAGCCTGCTTAACCCGCGCGAGACGACGAAATGGTTTGCGCTCACCGTGCCCATTGGCTTGTTGTGCGGCGCGTTTGGCATCACATTTATGAAGTTCCCGCTTTGGGCGGCGGTGCTGGCTTTGCTGGTGGCGGTCATGCCCGCACTGGTCATCAAGTGGCGGGCGGATGGGATGAAGTATGGCAAACGCATCATGCTCATCAGCATTTTGCTCACCGCGCAGGGGTTGCACAGCGTGGAGCATATTGCCCAGTGGGCCGAGTATCACGTGTTCAACTTTACGCTGCGCCAGTCCAACGGCCTGCTCTCGCCTGCCAACGCAGAGTGGGTGCATTTTGTGTGGAACTGGGTCGTGCTGTTCGCCATCATCGCCATCATTGCCAGCGGAATGCGCAACATTTGGGCATGGATTTTGTTGTTTGTGGCGGTCACGCACACCATTGAGCACAGCTATTCGTTTATTCGTTACCTGCAAATTTTGTCCGAGCTTGGCTCGATGGGCGTGACCAACATTTCTGCGCAAGGGTTGCCCGGCATTTTGGGGCGCGATGGCTGGCTGGCGCGCAGCCCGCTCACCCAGGGCACCATTTGGTGCGGCATACCCGGCCTCACCACCGCCGAACGGCTTGACCTGCATTTTTGGTGGAACGTGATTGAGATGACGTTCACTGTTTTGGCCAGCCACGTTTACTTGAGTGCAAAGTTCAAAGTGCAAAGTTCAAAGTAATTTGCGCCAATACTTTTGCACTTTGAACTTAAACATGATTCACTTCGACCCCTCTACCCGCACCTTCAATTTAATTCTCAAAACCAGTTTCTACGCCTTTCAGGTAGATGAAACTGGCGTGGTGGTGCATTTGGCGCACGGGCCGCGCCCGGCCAATGCCCCATCCACCGCGCAGGTGACGGCCAAAGCCACCTTGTTCATGTCTGATGAGCGCGTTTCGTTTGAACACCAACTGCGCCGAGACGAACTGGTCACCTTTGGCGACACAACCTATCACGAGGTGGCGCTCAAAGTGGCGTTTCCATCCCTTCCAGCATCCATCCAACCCGGCGAGGCCGCCCATTTGCCCATCCGCGATGTGCGCCTGCGCTACGCCGGTCACGAGATTGTGACCGATGCGAGGCCGGGGTTGTCTGCGAACAAAACCTCACAGGTCTCAGGAAAGACCTGTGAGGTTTGCGCAAACCCTTCCGAACGCCAAACCCTGCGCGTGTTTTTGCGCGACCCAGCCCAGCCTTTCCGCGCGGCGTTGTGTTACCGCCTCACCCCAGAGCATGACATTATTGAGCGCTGGGTGGAGCTGGAAAACACGGGCGAGGAGATCATCACGGTGGAGGCGTGCGCGTTTGCCACCATGCACCTGCCAAACGGCGCCAATGAGCTAACCAGCGTCACCGGGTTGTGGGGCCGCGAGTTCACCACCCAGCGCGAGGCGGTTCCGATGGGTCTGAGAATTTTGGAGAGCCGCATGGCCCAGGGCGGCCACGAGAGCAGCCCGTTCTTTTTTCTCAACCGCCCCGGCCAGGCATGGGAAGAAACCGGCGCGGTTTGGTTTGGCGCGTTGGAGCTTAGCGGCGGATGGCGCATCGCGGTGGAGCATTTGCCCTCGCTGGATGTGCGCGTGCACGCGGGTTACAACCCATTTGATTTTGAGTTGGCGCTTGCGCCCGGCCAAAAACACATCACCCCGGCTTTGGCCTGCGGCGTGAGCAACGAAGGCTGGGGCGGGGCGAGCCGCCGCCTGCACGCCTTCGCCCGCGAGCGCATTTTGCCCGCGGCAAAGCCAAACGCGCCCTTGCGCCCCGTGCTTTACAACTCATGGGAGGCCACCTACTTTAACCTGAGCGTGGCTGGGCAAACCGAGCTGGCGCGCAAGGCGGCGGCCATCGGCGTGGAATTATTTTGTTTGGATGACGGCTGGTTTGGCGCGCGCCGCAACGACCACGCAGGTCTGGGCGATTGGGTTGTGAGCCGCGATGTTTTCCCCGATGGCCTTGCGCCACTGGTCGCCGAGGTGCGCAAATTGGGGATGAAGTTTGGGTTGTGGGTGGAGCCGGAGATGGTGAACCCCGATTCGGATTTGTATCGCGCTCACCCAGATTGGATTTTGCATTTTGCGGGCCGCCCACGCACAGAACAACGCAATCAGCTTGTGCTGGATTTTGGCCGCCCCGAAGTGGTGGAATACATTTTTGCCGCGCTCAACAAGCTGTGTGATGAATATCAGATTGACTTTTTTAAGTGGGATATGAACCGCAACCCCAGCGAACCCGGCTCGGTGGCGGGCAAGGCCATTTGGCGCAAACACACCGCTGGTGTCTATTCGGTGATGGATCGCCTGCGCGCGGCGCACCCGGAGCTGGATATTCAAAGTTGCTCCGGCGGCGGCGGGCGCATTGACTTAGGCGTTTTGCAGCGCGCCGACCAGGTGTGGACAAGCGACAACACCGACGCGCTGGATCGCATTCGCATTCAAGAGGGGTTTAGCCTGGCCTACCCCGCGCGGGCGATGGAGTGCTGGGTGACCCACGAGCGCAATCACCAGACGCACACCATTCACACCCTGGCCATGCGGTTTGATGTGGCGATGCGCGGCGCGTTGGGCATTGGTAGCAGCTTGAACGCGCTGGATGAGGCCGAACTGGCTGAATACGCCTCGTTCATCGCATTTTACAAACGCATTCGCCCCATCGTGCAAAACGGAGAGTTGTACCGCCTGCAACGGCAAGAAGAGTTCGGCGCATCCATCATTCAATATGTTTTGGCCGATGGGTCTGAGGCGGTTTACTCGGTGGCGGTGAGCGCGTATCTCATGGGGCAACATTTGCCCACGCCGCCCCTGCGCGGCCTTGACCCCGCCGCTACCTACGCAGCCTGCAACCGCACCGGCACAGAGGTGTATCGCGCATCGGGCTACGCGTTGATGACGCTGGGCATTCCGTGGCTTAAATACGTAAACGTGCAAGACACGCTCACACTGCATGTGAAGAAAGTGTGACGAGTGAGGCGCAAAAGCAGAGGCGCAAAATTTTGCGCCTCTGCGCCGTTATGCGATCAGACCTGCGCATCACGCAAGTTCCAGCGTTAATTCAAAATGCCTGCGCCCCCAAATTTGGGTTAACGTGAGTTTTGGTTAAGCGTCTAGCACGCTCAGAAGTCGGACTGCTGGGCTTGGGCAAGCCACAAACTTGCCCGCCCAGCAGTTCGACTTCTTGATTTTTGCCCGATTTCCTAAACTCTGTTCTTATCCCAAACCCGCGTTGGGTTAAATGAGAGAATGGGGCAAACCATGATCAGCATCTCAATTGCAGAAATGGATGTTATGCGGGCGCATGTGGAGGCAGGTTACCCGCACGAGGCCTGCGGCGTGCTGGTGGGCGAGATGGGAGACGGACCAGACAGCCACAAGCGCGTGGCGTATGCCGTTCCGGTGAAAAACGCCTGGACGAGCGAAGCAGGCGACGCGCACGACCTGCGCGACCGCTACTCCATCGCCCCCGAAGACATTGTGCGAATTGACCGCGAAGCGGGAAAACGCGGGCTGGACATCATCGGCTTCTTTCACTCTCATCCAGACTGGCCTTCCACGCCTTCCCAAACCGACCGCGAATGGGCGTGGCCGGTGGTCTCGTTTGTCATCATCTCGGTGCGGGGCGGCGCAGTGCATTCGGCGCAATCGTGGATACTGAATCATGATCGCGCGGCGTTTGAGGAAGAAAATATGGTTGTAACCTGATGCGCAAGGTGTAATGTGCAAAAGATTTTGCGCATTACATGTTTATAAAGTGGACAAGCACATGCGCCCCACCCAGCGGCCATCCCTCGGCTTTTTCCACCTGTGCCGAGAGACGCTGGCCGTGTGCGCCGCAAACGCCATCCCGCTTCTAACGCTGGCGTTTTGGGGTTTTGCATTTGCCGGGTTGATGGGCGGCTTGATTGGCGCGGCGTTTACGCTGGCTCGCATAACGACCGGCGCGGGGTTTGGCGTTTCGTTCATCTCGCCCGCGCAATATCTGGCGCAGGGCCTCTTTGGGGTGATGGCGATGCCGCTGGCGTATGGCGCCATCACCCGCCTTGCTTTGCAGAATGGGAGCCGCGCCTCCGCGTCGGCGCTGCTAAAAGAATCGTTGCGCCGCCTGCCCGCGCTGGTTTTTGTGTGGCTGGGGTATGGCGCGGTGATGTTTGCGGGTGTTCTGGTTTTGGCGAATTTTTTACGCGCCGCGCAGTTTGATCTCAGCAACATTGGGCGCGTCTCGGCATCGCTGCAAGATGTGGCGCGGGCGGTTGCCATCCGCGTGGTGGGCTACAACTTGCTGCCAGACCCCGGCCCGCCGTTTGCCGATGCCCTGACCTACATCCGTGCGATGGTGCGCCGCATGGCGGTGGCTTATTCTGGGGGGGTGGCGTATTACGCGCCCGATGCGGGTGGGCTGGCGCTGCCCGCAGCCGGGGCGTTTGCCGCGCTGCTGGTTTTTGAGACACTTTTTAGGATGCGGTTCCCATCCCTTATGCGCCCAGGCATGAGCGTGGCGCGGGCGCTGGCAGACAGCGCCACGCTGGGGTTGCGGCGCTTTGGCACAATTGCGGCGTATATGTGGGCGCAGCGGCTGATCTTTGCGCTGGGCATGGCGCTGTTTGTGTGGCTGCCGCTCACCGTGATTCAAAGCGTCATCATGCCGCTTGTGTTGCGCGGGCTGAGCGCATCGTGGGTAACCACGCTGACCAACGCCATGTCGCTCCCGGCGGTGGCGCTCATCACCATGCTCTTTACCGCCTTTAGCGCGGTGTTTGATGCCCTGCTTTGGAAACATTTAACCGAAGAAGCTCTGCCCGCGCCGCCACAAACCTGAGTGATTATTAAGGCTCCGCGCAGGTCGCCCATCAAAAATTGCGCGAAACGATGTATCATATTTGAATCTCTTATGCCAAAAATGGTATCTCACACCGATACTGTTTTTTGCGCCGGTTTTGTTAAGCTGATTTTTGACGCTGTTTTAACGGCAGGGTGAAATACTGATTTCACAGATAGTTTCACAGGAGGAAAATAGAAAATGAGCACAAAACTTTCAATCAGATCAATTTTGTCTTTGGGCGCGGCGCTGATGGTGTTGAGCGCGTGCGGGGGCGCCAAACCGGTCACCATGGCCGATATGCCAACGTATCCGGGCGCGACTGAGCTGAAGCCGGGTGAGAGCACGCTGGCCAGCACACTGGCCAACAACGTGACGCAAAACGATCAACTCAAGCAGGCCATGGGCGGCGCGGGCACAAAGATTGATCAAAAGGGCTTCAAGCTGCCTTCTGATGCAACCTGGGCGGGTGTGAGCAAGTTTTACGAAGACAAGCTCAAGACGATGGGTTTTGCGGCGGGGCTGGGCGGCACAGGCGGCATCGCAGGCGGGCTGGTGGGCAACCTCACAGATAAAATGATGCAGCAGGTGAATCAGGGCAATGATTTGTTCCAGACCGCAATGTTTAGCAAGGACAAACAGGTCTTTACCGTGATTATGATTGCCGACCCGATCGACAAAACAAAGAAAGAACTGATCACTTCGCTCAACACCAATTAAACCATTTGGCGGGGGCATGGCCTCAAACATGCCGAAATTGGGTTTGTCATTGTGGCAAACCCAATTTTTTTGCCGCGCTGGCGTGTAAGCCTTGAAGCTTTACGTTGTCAAATATCCCCCAGCGCCCAAAAGTCGTACAATTGAGCCATGTCAATTGGTTTATCTCTTCCTCGCGTAGACGCAAAAGCAAAAGTCATGGGTCAGGCGCTGTATCCTGGTGATTACAACTTGCCCGGCCAGCTACATGCCAAGGTGTTGTGGTCTAAACAAGTCCACGCCAGGATAAAAAAAATTGACATGGCCGCAGCAAAGGCCATCCCGGGCGTGGTTGCCATTTTTACTGGCGCAGATTTGCCGGTGAACGAATATGGCCTGATGACCTTTGACGCGCCGGTGATGTTGGACGACGGAGGACCGAAGACCGAAGACGGCAATTCGGCGCACAAGCAATCTGTCTCCCGTCTTCTGTCTACCGTCTCCCGCCATTATGGCGAAAAGGTCGCGTTCGTGGTGGCCGAGACCGAGCAAATTGCCGCCAAAGCGCGAGATGCCATCGTGGTGGAGTATGAGCCGTTGCCGCGCGTGACCGACATTCACGCCGCGCAGCAAAACGATGCGCCGCTTATCCATCCCACCTACCCGGGCAACGTGATTTACGAATACAACATTGTGCATGGCGCTGGGGCGGATGGCTTTGCCGATGCGGATGTGATTGTGGAGGATGTTTACAACGTGGGCGCGCAGGAACACGCCTATTTGCAGCCAGAGGCGGGCGTGGCTTACATGGATGACGAGGGCCGCGTGACGGTGGTCGTGGGCGGCCAGTGGGCGCACGAAGATCGGGGGCAAATTGCCCACGCGCTGGATTTGCCGCTGGACAAAGTGCGCGTGATTTACCCGGCCATTGGTGGCGCATTTGGCGGACGCGAGGACATGAGCGTGCAAATTGTTCTGGCGCTGGCCGCATGGAAGCTGGGCCGCCCGGTCAAAATTATTTGGAGCCGCGAGGAGAGCATCATTGGGCATCACAAGCGCCACCCTGTGTGGGCGCGGGCCAAACTGGGCGCAAAGCGAGATGGCTCTTTGGTGGCCGCCGAAGTTGAACTGCTGGCTGATGCGGGGCCATATAACTACACCAGCAACAAAGTGCTGGGTAACGCCGCGCTCACGTGCACCGGGCCATATCTCATTCCAAATGTGCATGTAAACGCCAAAGCCATTGTCACCAACAACGTGCCTGGCGGGGCGTTCCGCGGGTTTGGCGCGCCGCAAGGGCTGTTTGTGGCTGAGACGCAAATTAACAAGATGGCCGAAAAACTGGGCATGGACCCGGTTGAACTGCGCCTAAAAAATGCCTGGCGTGATGGCGGCCTGATGATCACCGGCTCGCAAATTGTGCCGGGGTGTACGCTGGTGCAAACGCTGGAAGCCTGCAAGCAAAAGACCGAGGACGGAGGACGGAAGACGGTTTCTTCCCCCCTCCTCGCGGGAGGGGTTGGGGGTGGGCCAGCCGCCTCCCGTCTTCCGTCCCCCGTCTTGAGCGGGCGCGGCTACGCCTGCGGCCACAAAAACATTGGCTTCTCGTTTGGTTTTTCCGATACCTGCACCGCCTTTATTGAATTGCACGGCAAAGAGAAAATTGAGAAAGCCATTTTGTTTCATGCGGGGTCAGATTGCGGGCAGGGCGCGCACACGGCCATGCAGCAGGTGGCCGCCACCGCGCTGGGCCTGCCGCCCGAAAAAATTGAAATGGTGCTGAGTGACACGGCCACCAGCGGCAGCAGCGGCAGTTGTTCGGCCTCGCGGCTCACGTTTATGATGGCCAACTCGGTGGCCGGGGCGGCCAAATTGGCGCTGGAAAAATGGCGCAACGAAGAACGCCCCGCCCGCGCCGAATACACCTACGTGCCGCGCAAAACCACCGGGCTGGATCACGAACTGGGGCAGGGCGACCCGTGCATCACCTTTGCGTATGTGGCCCAGAGCGCGGATGTGGAGATCAACCGCGAGACCGGCCACATTCATGTGCGCAACTTTGTCTCGGCAGATGACGTGGGCAAAGCGGTGAACCCCCAGCAAGTGCAAGGGCAAATTGAGGGCGCGGTGGTGCAGGGCTGGGGCTACACCTCGCTGGAAAATTTTGTCTCCAAAGATGGGCGCATCCTCACCAACACGTTCTCCACCTATCTCATCCCGTCTGTGCTGGATGTGCCAGACAAGGTGGAATCGGTGGTGCTGGAGCTGCCCGACCCGCAGGGGTTTCATGGCATACGCGGCATGGCCGAGCTTCCGCTGATGTGCGTGGCCCCGGCGGTTGTGGCCGCCATCCACAACGCCAGCGGCGTGTGGATTAATGACTTGCCCCTCACGCCAGAGCGTGTTCGCAACGCGCTTAAAAATTGACGGAGGACCGAAGACGGAAGACGGTTGCTAATCTTGCCAAAAAGCCGTCTTCCGTCTCCCGTCTTCCGTCTCTGTCATGCAACGTCTAATCGGTCTCTTTCTCATCATCGTCCTCACGCTGGCCGCGCCGGTGGCGGGGGCGCTGCGCGACCTGCTCTGGGGCGGCTACACCGGCTACGCCTCGCGCTACTTGGGCAGCCTGCCCGCCGCCGCGCCGCGCCAGCCGCGCAGCGGGCTGGTGGTGATGGCCTTCGTGCGCGGCATGGGCGATAACGAATCGCGGGTTTTGCCCGCGCTGAACACGCTGCGCTCACAGGGGGCCAGCGTTTCGCTCACATTCGACCCGCCGCCGTTTGCTCTCTCCAAAGCCGTCACGCTCATCTCCGGCGCATCGCCAGAGGTGCATGGCCTCGTCGCGCAATCGCAGGCGGGCAAGGCCCTGCCAGACACGGTGTTTGGCCAGTTGCAACGCGCGGGCAAAGCGGTAGGCGTGGTTGGCTCGCAGATGTGGCAAGACCTGGCGCCATCCGCCGCGCGAGGCGAGCTTGTGCCAGAGGGCATGGCCGACCACGATGCGGTTGCCATCCAACTGGCCACCCAAATTGCAAAAGACGCGCGTTCGCCCGCGCAATTTCTTGTGGTGGAGCTGAGCGAATTTTCATCCGCGCCAGACCGGGCGCAGGCCACAAACCGCAACTTGCAAAGCCTCATCGCCGCGCTGGATTTGCAAAAACAAACCCTGGTTGTGATGGGCGACGCGGCGGATGTGAGCCATGCCGCGCCCATGATTCTGGCTGGGGCGGGGGTTCGCGCGGGCGCAACCGCCAATGCGCGGGGCGAGGATGTTGCGCCCACGCTGGCCGCGCTGCTTGGCGCGCCGTTTCCCATTCAATCGCAGGGCAACCTCATGTTGTCTGCGCTGAGCGATGCTGGAGACGCGCCCGCATCTGCCGCGCAACTCACGCTGTTTTACGAAAACTGGAGCGAGGTGATTCACCAGCCGCGCTTTGCCGCCGAACTTTTGCGCGGGTATTCGTCTTACCCCGCGTTTGTGGCCGACCTGAACGCCAAAGTTGCCGCGCAACGCGCCACCGCGCTGGCGCAAGAGCGCACCGGGCGCGCGCCTGTGCTGGTGAGCGTGGGCGTGGCCCTGGCCGCGCTGGCAATTGTGCTGGTGGGTTTGGGTGGATGGCGGGCCGCGCTGGCGGCGGCGTTGTATTTTGGGCTTTGGCTTGCCAATTATTTTTTGGTCGCGCGGTATGGCGCGGATATGGCCGCCTTGCCGGTTTTGGCTCAACCCGCCCGTGAGTCGGCCATCATCTTGCTGGTTGTGAGCGCGGTGGTGGGGTTTGCCAGCGGCGGGCTGGATGACGCGCTGGAGGCCGTGACCTGCGCGATGGCCGGGCTGGGGCTGGTGGTGGTTGGCCTCGCGGCGCAGGTGGCGGTTTACATTTTTAACTGGGGCGCAACGCCCGGCTTGTTTTTGCCAGATGCGGGCGCAATTACCAGCGTGTTGATGGCGCTGGCGCAGGGCGCGGGGCTGAACACCCAGATCGTCTCGCAAGCGCCCGCCCTGCCTGTGCCTTTGTTGATGGCGCTGGTGACGGCGTTGTGTTTCGCCATTGCGCACAGCCGCACGGGCAAAAATAATTCGCGGTATCGTTAATGGATTGATGTTTAGAAAATTTTTTTGGCGTGGATCGCGCGCGCTTGCCGCGATATTTTTGTTTGCCGCCTGCGCCGCGCCAACGCCGCCGCAACCCGCCGGGCAACCCGCGCCGCAGACTGGTGGCACGGCTCAGTTGGCGTATGTTGCGCCGTGCGTGCCAGAATCGGCCACAAAACCCATCCCCAGCGGCAAAAAACGTTTGGTGATTGGCACAGGCAGCGAGGGCGGCCTGTTTTACCCGGCGGGCAACGCGCTGGCAGGCGTGTTGAGCAAATCTCTCACCAGCACCGAGGCGTTGACCAAAACAATTGGCGGCTCGGAAGAGAACATCCGGGCGTTGGCGAAGGGCGAGATTGACCTGGGTTTTGCCTCGCAAGACGTGGCCTACGAGGCCGCGAACGCCCTCGGCAATTTTAAGGGGCAGAGCAAGGCCAGCGTGTGCGCCCTGGCGCAGCTTAGCGCCAGCTTTTTGCACATTTTGGCCGCGCCAGCGGCGGGCATAAACGCGGTGGAAGACATGCGCGGCAAGCGGGTGGCGATTGGCACGCCGGGCAGCCCCGCCGAGATTGCCGCCACGCGGGTGTTCAGCGCGGCGGGGATGAATTTGCAAAAAGACATTGTTGGCGCGAACATGAATTTGGAGCAGAGCCTGGCCGCGCTCAAAGCCGGGCAGGTAGACGCGCTGTTTTGGATGGGCAGCCAGAGCGTTCCGCAAATTTACGAGGTGATGGCGAACGGCGGCGCGCGCTATGTTTCCATTGCCCCGCTTTACGAAAAACTGCGCAAAGATTTTGGGTTGAGATACGCCCAAATCACGTTGCCAGCCGGGGCCTACCCCAACATGCCGGGCGATGTGGCCGGGATTGGCATTGGCAGCGCGCTGCTGGTGAACGCCAACATGAACACGCAACTGGCGCGAGACATTTTGCAGGCTGTGTTTGACAACGCCGAGACCATCCGCGCCAGCCACCCCGAACTGGCAAAATTTACCCAGAAAGGCGCAGCCACGCCCGGCGCGGTGCCGTTTCACCCGGGCGCGGTTCAGTTTTACGCGCGGTAGGCTGCATCTGCCTTTTGTGCTTCAATCAATGCCTGCGCCACCGCGGATGGGTCAACCAGCATGTGAAAGTGCCCGGCCTCAAAGCGTGTCACCGGCCAGCCGCGTTGTTCGGCCAGGTGGGCGTGCTGCGCGTAGCCCGCGCTGAACTGAATGTAGGCGCACGGCGCGTTTGGCTGGGGCGCAGACATTTTTTCCGCAAAAAAGCTGAGCGTGCGCGGGCGCAACTCGCGCAGGGTTTGCTGGCGCAGCGCCGCGTTTGGAATCACATCGGCAAGATCAGAATCTGTCCACGCGGGAAACGCGCCGCCCTCGCGCAAATCTTGCTCAAACGCATCAAACCACGCCCCGCCCTCGTCCCTCAACAAATCCAAACGGCTCCAGCCAGCGCGCCCAATTCCGGCATCTACAAAAACAATGCGAGTGGGAGGATGAGCCAGCCGCGCGGCGATGGCGGGCAGCAATGGCCCCGCCCCGCTATGCCCCGCCAAAACCAGCGGTTGGGCGATGGCGCTCTGGTTGATGGCGCTTGCGACTGATTCCGCGTGTTGCTGCCAGAACGCCCGCCCGTCCGGGGCCTCATCCACCGGGTTGGCGATGAGAACACGATGCCCGCGCCGAGCCAGCTCATGCGCCACCAGCGCCCACACGCCCGGCCCGGTGAGCGGGCTGGGGATGAGCGCAAAGGCAGGGGTGCCGCCCAGTGCAACCCAAGCCTTTCCGGCATCGGTGAGCCAGTAGGTTGCGCCGGGGAATTTTTTGTTGCAGCTGATGAGACCTGCGTCCACCAGCGCGTGAACCGCATCGCCGCTCACGGTCTGCGCTGGCCCATCCAGCGGATGAAGCGCGTAGCTCTTGCCGCCCTCAATGTCTCGCAGGTCGCGCAAAAAAATCCCGGCGGCCATCGCCCGCAAAATATGGCGTTGTTCCTGGTTTAAATTATTAGCCGGGCGCAGCATTTAGAAGGTTGGGAAAGCCCCGCCCAGAATTATGCCGCCGTGCCCGCAGCCAATGATTTGCGCCCCGGTTGCGGCCTCTTTTGCCACGGATGCTTTGCCAGCTTCGTAACTCCAGTGTACCGGCGCGGGTTTGAACGCCAGCGCCCCGATGGTGGCGTTTAGCGAATCGCCAGCGATGAGCAGATTGAGCGCGGGCATGAAATACGAGGTGTGCCCCGGTGTGTGGCCGGGTGTTAGAAGCGCGCGGATACCGCCGAGGAAGGGCAACATCTGTTCATCGGCCACAATTTCATCTGCCGGAACAGCGGGTGTGGGAAAAATAAGCTTAAACGGCGCGGTGAACACCGCCGCCGCGCCACCCACCATGCGCGAAGTTGTGCCCTCGGCCATCGCCGCCGCCTCTACGCGCGAGGCAAAGATGCGCGCGCCGGTTTTTGCTTTTAGCTCCGCCGCGCCGCCGGTGTGATCAATATCGGTGTGGGTAATAAAAATGCGCTTCAGGTCTGCGGGCTGGCCGCCCAGTTTGGCGATGGAGCGTAGAACCAGCGCTGGCCCGCTGCGCGCAAGGCCCGCATCAAACAAGGTAAACCCATCGGCGTGTTTGGCTAAAAACAAATTTACAAACGTGTTGTTCAGGCGGTAAACGCCGGGTAAAAATTCTTGCATTTCAATCCATGCGAATTACGAAACAGTGTAATTTGGGACAAGGAGCAGGCTTTCGCAAAAATTAGTAATTAACGCGGGTTTTGGATAAGAGTAAGCCTGTCATTCTGAGGAGCGCAGCGGCGCGAAGCAAAGCTGCGCGACCCTTCGGCAAGCTCAGGGCAGGCTGAATCTCTGCGAAATCCTGGCTAAGAAAGAATTAGCCAGAGATTCTTCGCTCCCTCCGGTCGCTCAGAATGACATTTTCACCTCGTTTTGCTTATCCAAAACTCGTGTTAATTAGTAATTCAATTTACAAAAGCGCCATTTTTTGCACATAGCGCACTTCAAGATCAATCGTCTGCTCAATCATCCAGCGGAACACTTTTTCAATCACATCCGGGTTGATCATATACCGCCACGCCGCTTGCTGGGCGCGTTCAATCACAATTGCCTCACGCTCACGGTCACGGAACTTCTCGCGGATGGCCGACGGGTCATCGGACAGGCGGATGATCTCTGGCACGCGCTCTACCTTTGACCGCGCCACAAACGCGCCCAAATAAATCCGCTCGTTGATGCGCACCAGCACATCGGCGTCGGCGTAGGCGGTCTCTCCGTAATTTTGCGGGTCGTCGCCAAGTTTGCAAAATTCTGGCAGCAAGGCGGTGTAAAACCGAAAAAGCTCATCGCGCGGGGGTGGGGTGATGACCGGCAAAAGCGGCATATCCACCCGCCGCTGTACCGGCGAGGCCGTGACCACATCGTTGCGCAGGGGCAACTGGTCGGGCAACTCGTAGCGGCCCAGCGTGGCGTGGTAGCGCTCCATCCCTTCCAGCGCCCATTCCATCAAAGAAATGTTGTTTTGGTTGCGGATGGGTATTGCGCCGGGGCGATACACCGCCTCGTTGATGACAAAACGCGAGCGGTCTTTGAGGCGCGAGACGATCTGCTCATTTAGCCGGTCCAGTTTGGCGCGCAGATATTGCAAGTTCATGTGCCCCGCAATTTACCATGCCCGAAAAATAAAAAGAGAGGCCGGCAACGGCCTCTCTTGTGTTCATCTGGTTTATGTGCGGGGGTTAAATCCCTTCGCCGGGGTCAATCACATCCTGAGACGGTTTGACGGGCTCGGCGGGCGGCGGCTCTGGCTTCACTTCCTCGGCCTTTTTAGGGGTTGCCATTTTCTCTACCTGCTGGTTGAGCAGGCGCAGGCTATCTACAAAACCCTGGCGCATTTCGGTCACAATCTGCGGGCCGTGCGCGGTCTGCCAGGCTTCCTTCATCGTGTCGCCAGCCTTCTTCACTTTCTCGTCCACTTTGTTGGCGTCCACCGTTTTGTTGAGGTGATCCGTGGCGCGGTTAAGATTTTCGGTGGCGCGGTTCACGTTGCGGTTCATTTGCTCCAGCCCGGCCTTCATCTCGCCG
>MTKZ01001769.1_pt1 | contig 23911 bp, 24 predicted proteins | sample 1042781 | NCBI WGS metagenome assembly MTKZ01 (sample SAMN06212207, study PRJNA360539) | anaerobic digester metagenome | biome: Wastewater treatment plant; material: sludge; isolation source: anaerobic digester fed with sludge from wastewater treatment plant | place: Denmark: WWTP Viborg ... | reverse complement strand
GGGGTTACATCCTGAGTGGGAGGCAGAGGCGTAGGCATCTTGCCCCTCTTGCCTAAGATGGAACCCAGGCTCTTACCTATCACGGGCATGAACTGAGTTTCTGCTATGAAGAACTTGTACTCGTCAGCCAGTTTGCGCGCAGCTCTCTTGTCTCCGGCGAACTCTTTGATCTCGTCCCCGGATATGACCCGATCTGCTCCGGCGCTCTTGGCCCGCAAGGCCGTTTCTCCGGCGGCGAATACAGCGATCTTGGTCGGTTTGCCAAGTCCGTGGGGGAGAATAACCTCGGCATCAACTCTGTTTCCGGGTATGGAAAGGTCGATATTATGGAGGTTGATAGCCAGATCCACGCTCTCGCTGAACTTCCTGGCAGGCGCCTCGGTGATAGCCTGTTTAACGGCTTCTTCTATATCCATTTCAATCCTCCGTAGTCTGCGACACTGTGGTCTTCTACGGCTTCTCAAAAAAGAGAATCAGAATTCAGATAACAACTCTCTATTTAAGCCTTCGCTTCCAGTATCTCATCGTATTTGCCGCTGGATACAGCCAATTGAGCCTCTTTGCTGGGCATGCCCTCAATGGTCGCTCCCAGGGTTCCAGCAGTGCCTATGACCTCGCTGGCGGCATGCTTCATGGTCTTAGAGAGAAGTCCCTTTCTCTTGATGTTGGCGATCTTGATGACCTGCTCCATGCTCAGGTTTCCTACGACGGTCTTATCCCCGCTGCCCTTCTCTACGCCCATCTCCTTGATGATCAGGGCAGATGTGGGTGGAGTTCCAACCTCGATTTCAAATTCCGTTCGGGATTTAACAATTACCTTAACTGGAACCTGCATTCCATTGAGATCTTTGGTCTGCTCATTGATCTTGGCAACCACCTGGGCTACATTTACTCCCAGGGGTCCTAAGGCTGGACCGAGCGGCGGCCCGGCGCTAGCCTTCCCACCAGGGACCAATGCTTCTACCATATTAGCCAATACTTGTCACCTCTAAATTATGCGGCTTCATCCTTGCTGAGCACGCGCACATGATCTCCTCGCACGGTTATGGGTATGGGCACCATGGCTTCAAAGAGCTCTACGGTTATCTCTTCTTTGGCAACATCCACCCTTTTGACCCTTGCTTTCTCTCCCTTGAACGGCCCGGATATGAGCTCAATTATGGCTCCTTCATTTATGCCGATTACAGCGGGCTTGGGGGATAGAAAGTGCTCCACCTCTCCAATGCTGGAGGCTCCCTTGATAACAGAGCGTGCATGGGGTACTCCTTGAATTGCCTGATCTACAATTTCAGGAGCTGGAGACTCTACAAGAACATATCCTTTCAGCACATCTGGTACCAGCAATGCCCTGATATCATATTTCTCTTTGCGTGCTATCTGGGCGATCATGTTAGCCACTGACCTCTCTTGATTGGCAGTGGTCTTCACTACGTATATGCTGGTCTCGGACATTCCGCCCTCCTAGACGAGTCTCGGGTATAAATAGATTTGGAATACAATGGAAATCTCTTTATAGTATAAACAGGGGAGTTTCCAAGGGGTGAATTTTTGAGTGGCAGGACTGATCAGCTTCGGGACCTCGTTTTGAAGATCGGCGCTACAACCAAGGTCGTGGAGAAGCAGGCTACCCGTCATGGCAGTCTCCGTGGAAGTGGTGAGATCGAGCAGGCCTTGCTCGGTGTGGTCCGGGAGATGATAAAACAATATGGCATTCAGACCAAATTGACAGCTGAACAACTCTCCTCCGTAGTCAGACTTTTTTATAAGGGACTTAGCGATACTGAAATCGCAGAGCAACTGGGGGATCGGGCGCTTAATAAAACCGTCAGTAGAGCCAGAATTAAACTTCATTTATTCCGAGAAAGCGATCTAAAACCGCCCTTTGATAAGGATGAGTTTCTCCTTCTGGGTGAGTCCAATAAATCGGTTAAAGAGATGGCTGAGAGCCTGCATGTTGCCCCATCTACAATCTCCGAGTACAGAAATATCTTTGAGAGCCAGAGGGCCTCGGAGAGGGATGGCTATACCAAGCGTTTTTTAGAGATACTCTCCGATCAGGATGTCTCTGAGCGCATGGTTACGGCTCATACAGAAGACGGGCTACAGGATACCATTGATACCGATTATGAGGCAGCGGAGGCGTAAACAGCCTCCTGGCATCATTTTGCCCCATACTGGCCTAGCAGGCTGGATTCAATCACCTCATTATTCCCACCAGGAAGAGGCTAGCTAGCATCCATTCTCCTTCCACGCATAAATCGAGGAAAAGTGGATCACGTCGCTCCCGGAAATAAAGGATATAAGCGTAGCCATATATGACCAGAGACAATACCAGAAGTCTGGTCAGACCTTCAAACCACGGCAATCCCAGGAGCAATGTGCTATTGAGAATGAGGAGAACTTTGGTGGTATTTTCTAGTCCGATAAGCACAGGTATGGTTCTCACGCTGTTAATTCTGTCCCCTGCTTCATCTCTAATATCGTAGAGTACAGTATCTATAAATGTCTTTATAAACATAAAATAAATTACTACAAAGACCAGAGAATGAATTGGACCCAAAGAGGGCAGGGATTGATAGGTAACCGGAATCAGAACAGTTACAATAGCCCAGGAAAGAGCCACAATGGCATTCTTCATCACTGGTATATCCTTCAGCCTCGGGACTCCTGGAATCAGCCTAGTGCCATAAACGATGTTGGCAGCCATAGGAACCAGCAATAAGGAGGATGATATTGGTCTTCCCAGGAATACGATGATTATAGAGAGCAAATATGCCAGAGCGGAGTAAGCAATGGCCAGGTCTTTTTTCCCCTCTAAAAATCTGGCTCTGGTCGGCATGCTGGCAACATCCTTATCCAGATCTGCAATCTTGTCCAGAGTGTACACGCTAAAAGAGACCAGAAAAACCGCCAAACAAATAAAGAGATTGGGCTTCATTGCCAGCAAGAGATAGCTAATGTATGTCTTGAAGAATCCCGTGCCGCCTATGAATAATGAGCTAACCGATAAAAAAGAAAGAAGCTCTCGTATTGAATTACGCACGGAGATGCCTGATTTCTCCCATATACATTCAAATATTTTGTCGATTAGATATGAGTTGTATTTCAACAATTCAAACAGCCTCCGGTGATTAATAGATCAATATGGTGATATAGATGATTTCATTCACCGATGAAAGTACAGGTTATAAAAATCAGAATTCATAAATGTTAGAAAAATTTAGATATATGGCGGTAGATGGATTTTAAGTAAAGCATCAATCAGGCAAGCTGCTTATCGGCTTTGATCTCTGCAAATAGTAATCAAATAGCTCCTTGCCCCAAAGAAGGGCTTTCTCTCCCTTGCAATTGAGGTCGCTGGTGACATCGTATCTTCCGTCGGGGCGGAATAAGCCCAGAGATAAGATGCTGTCTGTTACTGTGAAGGCCACTGTTAGTTCTTCTTCTATGCAATAGAGGTGGAATCCTCTGGAAGCTAAAAGATGAATAAGAGCATCTCTATTCTCCTTTATAATTATATTTAAAATTTTTTCTGTTAATATCAGATCCACCCTGGAGCCATTCTCCACAGCAAAAGCTATCGCTTCTGCATACCCGGGAGCGATGATTGGAGACACTCCATATATTCGCTTGGCTTTCTTCAGCTCGGATACAAAAAACTCTTGAGTGCTGAGAACTGTGACCGGACCGTCTCTGAGTACCTCTGAATCGATCAACATTCCTATTTTCTTCCGCAAATAGACAGGTATTCCGCTTATATCATGCGATTGCCAGAAGTCCTGATGTTCATTCAGTGCCACAATGCAGCTGACCAGATCGTCCAATAAAATTGATTGAATCTCTCCTATGTTTGTTAATTTATATCCGCTGCAGGTTTTTTTTATCAGGCCTACATCAATCATCTCCTTTATGGAGTGAAGAATGGTCGATGTTCTGATTCCAATTGCTTTCTCCATATAGCGGACCGTCCTTGGTCCATCTTTCAAACATAAAAATACCTTTGCCCTTACGCTTGACCTGGTGAATGCCTTTATTCGCTCTTCTGCGAGGTCATACCTGTTGCATGACTGCATGTTTTACATCCTCTAGTCTATCCCAAGAAATGGAATTGAAAAACGGTTACTGGCCTATGGTATTAATAGATTATCGATGCTTTTTATTTTAAAGAGATCTAGAATGTTCGCATTTCGCGAAGTCGAACTCTGATTCAGAGCTAATGTAGAGCCTTTAGAGCAAAATGCCCTCTGAGAGTTCAGGCTTTGATAGTATAAAATAGCGGGGAGTAGATTTGAACTACTGATCTACGGGTTATGAGCCCGTCGGGATATCCTGACTACCCTACCCCGCTTCAATTGGGATACACACACTGAATTGATCTAGCTTATAAGGCTTGCGTACGAAGGGGCGGCTACCTGGTGGGAGCATAATGCGCTGGTATTCATTCTCCTCCACAGCCCTTATCTATTGTCCAGTGCATCGAGAGATTCCGCGGGGGAGACTCGGCAGGCCAACGGGCCATGGCCCTTGAGTCTCTTTTCTGCTCCATCTACATCAACTATTTACTTTATAAGATATCTAATATGAAAGATGCCGGAGATAGATAGGTGTTGGTATTGCCATTGCTGAAGCCTTAAAATAGAATCTGACAATCAAGCTTACCCCAAGAGCGGGAGTCGATCCCTCTCTTATCTATGGCTGCGGAAAGTAGCTTGTGGAGAGATGATGGCAGATCTTAGATCCGGTGTTGTAAGGATCCTGCGCCCGGACAGGAAGACGGCGGGAACCGGCTTTGTTGTAGCCGGGGATCTGGCCGTCACCTGCGCCCATGTCCTTCCGGCAGAGGCGCAGCCTAAAGATGGCCAGGCCGGCCAGGATGTGGAGCTGGTCTTCCTGGCTGGGGGCGGCAGATCCCTGGCTTCTGTGGTCCCGGAGTGGCTGCGGCCTGCTGAAGCTGAGGATGGGGCCTTCCTCCAGCTGAGGGAGCCTCTGCCGGAGGGCGTGCGGGCCCTCCCTCTGGGCTCGTCCGGAGGCGCGAGCGGCCATCCCTTCCAGACATTCGGCTTTCCATCCGCCAGCCCTGAGGAAGGTATCCGGGGTGACGGGCACATCCTGGGCGAGACCCTGATGCAGGGGATGAGGGTGCTGCAGCTCAGCAGTCCGCAGATCACCCCCGGCTTCTCCGGGGCTCCTGTTTTTGATACGGCAACCAGCCGGGTGGTGGGCATGGTCAATGCCATTGCCCCTCAGGACGGCTACGGCAGGCTGGCGAAGACCGCCTTCATGATCCCGGCAGAGACATTGCGCCTGATCTGCCCCCGGCTGGTGCTCTCAGATGTCCAGCCCTATATGGGCCTGGCGGCTTTTAAGGAGTCCGATGCGGAATTCTTCTTCGGGCGGAGTCGGGAGGTGGAGAGGCTGCTCGATGCCCTGAAGAGGGAGCCCCGGTTCCTGCCCGTCCTGGGGCCATCGGGGAGCGGCAAATCATCGGTAGTCCAGGCCGGGCTGATACCAGAGCTGCGGAGGGGCGGCCTGCCGGGCAGCGACCGATGGGAGATGATCACCGCCCGGATCTGGGATACAGAGAGCGTCCAGGAGGTCCATAAGCTGTATCACGATGGCCCGGTCTATTCCGTAGCCTTCAGCCGTGGCCTTCAGCCCGGACGGCCAGAGAGTTGCTACGGCCAGCGAGGATAAGACAGCTTACATCTGGCCGGTATCAACCGAGGATCTCATTGAAGAGGCTTGCCGCAGAGTGACCAGGAATTTAACCGCAGCAGAATGGGATAATGTCCTGCGGGGTCAATCTGCCGACCTGCCCCCGAGAGGGAAGGTTCAATAAGAGCTTAGATCTGTTTACAAGCGCAAAAATGAATTTGAAGAGAGTGCAATCGATGATCCATCCCTCTTCAACTCCAGAACCCGCGCTAGGGGAGTGCCAGCCCTGCATAGCAGAGGGCTTCTAAAATAGAAAATGAACAGGGAATGACAGCTGGTCTCACTTCGTAGAGACGATCTTTATAACATCCCCGTCCTTCAGCTCGTGCTTCTCACCGAGGCGCATCTTGGTCTTGCCATCTATGGCGAAGAGGAAGCTCTCCCCGATGTCCGAATGCACCCGGAAGGCCAGGTCCCGGGCGGTGCTGCCCCGCTTCATGAGGAAGGCGTCGGGCAATATCACGCCCTTTCGGTCGGTGAACTTGTTTTCATCCTCCACAGGATAGAGCACGATATAATCCAGCAGCTCAAAGACGGCCCGGTTGATGCACTGCTGAACTCCGGTCCCGCCGTGCTGCTTCATGAGAATCCTGATCTTCTCCAGGCCTGCCTTCTGGGCGGGGCTTAGCTGCCCCAAGATCTCAAAGTCGGGGTCGCCAGGTTTGTATTTTATCCGCCCCGCCTTCTCCGCCATCCTCAGAGCAATCTCCGCCGCCCCGCTAACAGGGATGACCAGGTCATCCTTTAGAGCTAGCAGACGCTCGACATTTTCGGGAGGCGCAACATCCATTTTGTTGGCAGCCAGGATCATGGGCTTGCTGTAGGCCCGCAGGAGACGGGCAAAGCGCAGGATATCCTCTTCCTTCCAGGCCCCTGGATCCTTTTTCATCTCCGAGAGAGCCCGGCGGATCTGGTTGTCTGAGACCCCCGCTCCGGCCATCTGGTCGATGAGAATCTGCTCCGGCTTGCCTCCCAGAGCCTTGTAGTTTCTCATCAGCTTCTCCCAGTTCCTGTTGAGGATGCCGTTCAGCCACATGGCGATCTCATGCTCCAGGAACCTGACATCGGAGACAGGATCGTGATTGCCCAAACCCACGGGATTGCCCTCCGCGTCCGTCCCTCCGGAGGCATCCAAGACGTGGACCACTGCCTCCGCTACCCGCAGGGCATCTAAAAATTCGTTGCCCAGCCCCTTGCCAAGGTGGGCATCGGGCACCAGGCCAGCCACATCAATCAACTCGATGGCTATGAAGCGGAAGCCGTCTTTGCACCTGCCGCAACCATCCTTGATCCCCAACTCCCGACAAGGGCAGGGAGCGCGGACATAGGATACGCCGTGGTTGGCATCGATGGTGGTGAAGGGATAATTGGCTATGTCCACATCTACCAGAGTCGCGGCCTTGAAAAAGGTGGATTTGCCGGAGTTGGGCTTTCCGGCCAGCCCTATGGAGAGCATTGAAATCAGTGATCCTCTAGTTCTTCTTCTGGTGGCCTTCTCTATCGAATGATGCCGGTCACTTTCATCTCTTCCGACTTGCCGACAAAGCGCTTCACCTTATTTGCAGCCAGCTTCTTGGCCAGATCCAGTCCTTTCTCTGAGACCGCCTTCTCCACTATCAAGCCTGCCGCCATGGCAGAGCTGTAGAGCTGCTCTCCCACATCGGTGCGGGTAAGAACGGTAGACCAACCTTCGGGCGAGCCCACGCTTCCCACAGAGATGTCAGCCAGCTCGCTGGCGAAGTCAAAGCATGGTCCGCATCCAGGGAAGGTGTAGGGATCGGTCTCCTCGATTTTGACCTCATGGGCCTTTCCGGCCTTGTCAATAATCCGGAACATTCCCTTCTTGATCTCAAAGCGGGCCACGTCCTTGGGCTCCAGCCCGAACTTGCCCTTGACCAGGCCATTCATGAGAGCATCATAGTCGAAGTTCTCCATGCAGAAGAGGCCCACCAGGAGGGCGATCTTATCCTGGCCGAACTGATAGGGCTCATCCAGAAGCTTGACCTTGCGCAAACCCTGAATCTGGCAAGGGGTACCCACAAAACCGATCTTCTGGTATCCCGACTCCAGGGCTTCCTTCACTGCCATGACGCTGTTGTTGATGGTGTACTTGGTCCCGGCAGCAGAGCGGATCTCATCGGCGCTGGTGGCGATAATGGTCTGCGTTCTCCACTCGTCGTCCCTGCTGGTGACAATGGCGCAGTCGATCATCCCTGACTGCAAGGCCTCTACCAGCAGGGCAGTGGCCACTCCGCCGTCCTGGGCCGCTTCCAGGGCGGGCTGAGCCTGGGCTGCCACCGCTTTTCTGTAAATGCCCAAGGCATCATCATCCTTTCTGGTCCGGCCGAATAGCTTGGACTCCATGGCCCCCATATCCAGAAAGGTTCTGGGGCAGTAGGTGAAGCACAGGCCGCAGAGGGGATCGTAATTCACCAGGTCGGGCCTGTTCTCCACATGATCTATTCTGGGGCAGAAGGCCTCGCAGGTGCCGCAGCGGCAGCAGATCTCCGGCTTTATGACCTTATGCTCCAGCTCTCCGAATCCATATTCCAGGTAAGTGGGCTCAGCAAATTTCTCTTTGGCAGCCATGATCATGATCTCCGAAATTGAGGCTTAAAGTACTCTTCCGACCTAAAGCTTTTATGGTTCAAGCCGCCTAGGCAGCAAGCATGATCCTGGGCCTGGATATCGGTGGGGCCAATACCAAGGCCGCCAGCTCGGACGGCCTTTTCACTGAAAGCGTCTATCTGCCTCTGTGGAAGGGCGCGCCATTGGAGGAGGCGCTGGGCAGCATTGCCCGGAGCCAGCTCCAGGCTGAGGCGGTGGCGGTGGTGATAACCGGCGAGCTGGCCGACTGCTTCTCCTGCAAGCGGGAGGGGCTGGAGAGGCTGATGGCCTCTGTCAGGAGGGCCTTCTCTGTACCGGCCTATTTTTGGGGAACGGGGGGATTCGGCTGGAGCGATGTTCTGGAGCTGGCCGCAGCCAACTGGTCTGCCTCTGCCGCTTTTCTGGGGGGGAAAGAAGGCGACTGCCTATTTGCGGATATGGGCAGCACTACCACCGACCTCATACCCATTCTCAGTGGCCGGGCGGCTGGGGCTAGGACCGACTTTCTGCGCCTGGCGGCAGGAGAGCTGGTTTACATGGGCCTGCTTCGCACCAGACTCGATGCCATCCTGCCCGCGGCCAGGATCGGGGGTAGATCCTTTCCCCTGGCCCCGGAGCTCTTCTCTATAATGGCTGATGCCCGCCTGGTCCTTGGCCAGATCTCGGAAGAGCGCTATTCATGCGACACCGCCGACGGGGCGGGAAAAGACCGGCAGTCGGCAATGCGCCGGTTGGCGCGCTGTGTCTGCGCCGACCTGGGGGAGATCGGAGAACGCTCAGCATTAGCCATCGCCGAGCAGGCCTGCCAGAGACAGAAGGAGATTCTGGTGGCAGCCATAGCCAAGCAGGCGGAAGAGCACAGCCTGGAGAAGGTAGTGGCAGCGGGAGTTGGTGAAGGCTTGATCGCCGAGGCGGCGGCATTTCTGGGGCTGGATTGCGTGCGCATATCGGAGAGGTATGGGACAGGAATATCGGATGTCTTTCCGGCCTATGCTGTGGCCCGGCTGGGGGAAATGGCGGGACTAGATCGGCAGTGCCATCCTTAAGCCTGAGAGCCGGTATAACCGCTGGTTGGCGGGCTGCTATCCGCTTCTAAGAATTGATATTAAAGCTGATGTAGGCAGGGCGAGCGAAGTTGCCATGTTCTGCACTTTTGTTCAATTGGACAAAGCCATACCGCTGCTGCTGAATATGAGAGATGATCTGAAAGCGGTCAGAGAGAATACGGATACCATCCCCCAGATCAGCGAAGACATCAAAGCGGTGCGCAAGACAACAGATGCAACCCTGGAAGAGATTAAAGCAGTGCGCAAAACCACAGATTCAACTCTGGATGAGATCAAGGGCATGAGAGAGGACATCCAGCCGGGATATGCCATGCAATTCCGGCAGATGCAGTCGGATGTCCGGGCCATTAAGGACCGTCTGGGAATGTCCTGAAATCTGAAATCAATATCTTCTTGCTTTACATTCCTGGCCAAGAGAGAGCGCATTTGGGAAATGCAAGGACTGTCGCAGTTCAGTTCGCGGCCAGGACCGACTTTCTGCGCTGGCGGCAGGAGAGCTGGTTTACATGGGACTGCTTCGGATCAGGCTTGATGCTATCCTGCCCGCGGCCAGGATTGGAGGTAGATCCTTACCCCTGGCACGGGAGAGAGAAATGCCAGCAAAATTTAGAGTAAGAGATTTAGATGGTTAATAATAGGCCAAAGTCCATATCAATGCTGGACGCTAATAGCGATAACGCACAAGTCCTGACCACGTCTCCCCCCCCAAATTCGCGAAGATCCCCGCATCCTCCTTTGCCACAGTCACATTCCCCTCGAACAGATCCCCCTGCCCCTCCAGCCGGCTCCACTCCTTCCCGCTCACCACCGCCACCTCCGCTGCCCCCGGCACCCTGATCCGGAAATGGTAGCTCTGCCCGGCTCGGAGACTTCCCTCCTGAGGGCTGTAAAGATGCGCCCCCACCTCTCCGAACCTGCCGAAGGTAAGGGGAAAGCCGCTCTTCACTCCGGATGAGGCATTAATGTTGTATTGCATCACGGACTTGTACACGCCGGGATCATCTTTCTTTTTGGCATAAGCCCGGAGAGCATAGCTTCCCGCCTGGGGAAGTCGCGCACGGATCTCGAAATTCTCCCCATCCCTCTGGCAGAGCGTCCGGCCCTCGAAGACCTCCGAATCCAACTCCAGTCCGGCCATCATCACCACGTCATCGGGAGCATAAACCGAGAGGTTGACCTCTCTCCCTGCGGCGATGCTCCCGTTCCGCTCCACCGCCGCCAGGCCCAGATTGAAGAAGTCAGACTCCACATAGACCAGATCCTCGAACTGTGCCTGGGAAAGGGGCCGGTCAAGCAGCTGCCAGCTCTCCTCCTCCGGCAGGTGGTCGTAAATGAACTGGTCGGGAGGCGTCATAAAATAGTGCTCGTCAAACCAGCGATGGTATTTCCTATCCTGCCCCAGGTATCCCGCTCCCCAGGTGGAGTCCAGGAGACGCCAGGAGCCATTTATCTTGACCGCATTCCAGGCGTGATTGTAGGGCCCGGAGAACTTCTGTCCCGGTCGGTAGCTGTACCCCTTGCCGTAGCCGCGAATCTCCACAGCCTCCAGCCCCGCCTTTTCGGCCAGGGCGGAGAAGAGATCGGAATAGCCGGAGCAGACCGAGCTTCTGCCCTTAAGAACATCAGAGGAGTTGGTCAAGCCCAGCCTTCCCGTGAAAAAAGATCCCAGATCATAATCGATGTTCTGGCAGATCCAGCGAAATATGGCCCTGGCCTTCTCCCGCTCGTTTTTCGCCGGTTCTATGAGATAGGCGGCAAGGCTTTCTATCGACTGCTCCGCCGAGGCCGGCGCTGCCAGGGCATGAGCATCGATTTTATCATAATTGTAGCTCTCATAGCTATAATTTTGCATGGCCTCTCCGCCCGGGGCAGCAAGAGAAAGAGATTGATTGCCCTGCCCATCTGCGGGCGGCATAGATGAAAAGAGAACGAAAATAGAAAAGAGAAATATCGCCTTTAAAATAGCCACGCCGCACCGAATCATTCCCATCTCCATTGCCCTAGAGCACAATCTCCATCATATCGTGCCCCAGCGGCCATTTTTTCAGGGCGATCTCATGAGGGGGATAGAGATGGCTACAGTGAGTGAGCAGGAGCCTCTTGGCCCCCAACCTCTCTCCCAGGAGCATGGCCTCATCTGCGGTCATGTGCTTGCTGATGGTGTAGCCGGGCGGGGTGATGGCATCAGCCAGCATCAGATCGGCTCCTTCCATCAGCTCCAGACTTTTTTCGGGGATCTCCATCTTGGTGTCGCTGGTTATGACCACCACCTTCTGGCCGTCGTCTATCCGCACTCCCACAGTCTCCAGAGGGGGATGGTTGACTGGAAAGAGGGTAAACTCCATTCCCGCCACATCAAAAGGCTGATAGGCGATCTCATCATGCCTGACCGGGGAGAGGAAGTAGAGGTAGTTGAGGATATAATCCATGGTCTCCTTAAGGGCATAGACATCCACATGGCTCTGCACCCGGTGAAAGTCTCCGAAACCGGCATAATGATCGTAGTGAGCATGGGTCCAGATCACTCCGTCCACATTGGCGATATCCTTTTTGAGGAGCTGCCAGCGCAGGTCGGGGCTGCTGTCCACCAGAGCCCGCCCGTCCTCCTCATCCGATTCAATCAGAACGGAAAACCTCATCCTCCGGCTGCGGCCCCCCCGCAGGGCATCCATGCAGGCCGGGCATTTGCACCCGATCTTGGGCGTGCCTATGGCGTCTCCCGTCCCCAAAAGAGTGATCTTCATCTATCCCCCGAGGATATGGAAAGCTGATCTGCTCAATAGGGCAATGACTCTCATGCCGCCACGCTTCTCTTATAGTCGGATATCCGGCGCCGGAACTCTCCCACCGATCTCTCCAGATCCTCCTGGGACAGCTTTTTGCGGTCCTCCAGCAGGGCATTGAGCACCGCCTCCCGGATCACCAGGCGCAGGTCCGATCCGGAGTAGCCCTCGGTCATCTCCGCCAGCTTTGCCGTGTCCGACTGGACGTCGATGGGCGAGAGGACCTTGTCCAGTATCATCCGCCTCATGGCCAGGTCCGGCAGGGGGAAGGTCAGCACCTTGTCAAAACGCCTCCAGGCGGCATAGTCCAGAAGCTGGGGGTGATTGGTTGCCGCCAGGAGCAGGACGCCGTGCTCCACCAGGCTGATCTCATCTATGGCTTTCAGCAGGGAGTTGACCGCCCTCTTCATGGCCCCATGCTCGTCAGATGTCCTGGTCTTGGCCACGAAGTCGAACTCATCTATGAGCAGGATGCAGGGAGAGAGCCTCTTGGCCAGCTCGAATACCTTATCGATGTTCTTGGAGGTCTCGCCCAGATACTGGCTGGTGATCATGGACAGCCGCACCTCCACTATGGGCAGGGAGAACCTTTTGGAGAGGGCCCTGGCGGTGGAGGTCTTGCCCGTGCCCGGCGGGCCGACAAAGAGGAGCTTTCCAATCTCATACAGGCCGATCTCCTCCAGGTACTTGCGGTTCTTGATGGCCTTTCCCATCTTCTCTATCTCCGCCTTCTGCTCCTCATTGAGCACCAGTCCGGCCATGCTGTCCCTCACATCCTCCGGGGCCTTGATGTAAGCCAGCTTGAGAAGCTCATCCGCCTCCTTAGCATCCTTGCATAGCTCCTTTATCCTGGCATCGATCCATTCCCTGTCCGCGGAAAGGGGCCGGTTATCTTCTCTGGCCTGGGCGTAGCTTACACCAAGGGAGTCGTAGTTCTCGAAAAAATAAGCCAGGGTGGGATTGGACCTGATCCTTTCCAGGTCCCTCTGATTGGCAAACCATCGGGCAGCCACATCGAATACGGTGAGCCGGAGCTGGGAGCCGAATTCCTCGAAGGCCACAAAGGTGAGATCCTTTATCACCGATTTGACATTGAGAATTCCATAAATCTTCTCTACATCAGCGCTGCTGACATAGACCGGTCGCTTTACGCTTCTGGTCTCGGCATCGAAGTAATGCTTACGAATATTGGGTGGCAGGTCGTCTTCAGTCAAATTCTCTTTGCGGTTATATATATCTGCAGTCAAGAGCAGCTCAGCAACCTCAATAGCATCCAGCTTATCTCCGCCATTATCTGCGCCCATCTGTAAAGCTCCGTGGAATTGAACTAAAGTAATGACTGATAAAAAGAGATAAACCTTTCCGTATCCCAGGGCACTTCGCATGGTCCCTCTTGCTTGGGTCCATGCTTTCCCTTGAGCTTCTGGCGCTATGACCTCAAGCGACAGCCCTGCGCCCTGGGTTAGGCCAGCGGGAAAGAAAACCTATCTTCGTTCCGCAGATGACTTGTGTGATTTCCTGAAGTTCTGAGCTGGAAAGAAGAGAAAAACCGAAAAAAGGAATAAGGATCTATTGAAGAATTACTGCTTTGTGACTTTGTCAGCCTTGGGGCCTTTCTCGCCTTCGACTACTTCAAAACTGACCTTATCACCCTCAGTGATTGTGACATCGGGCATGAGGCCAGTTGCATGAACAAAATAATCCTTTCCGTCGTCGCCTGCAATGAATCCAAATCTCTTGGTTCTGTTAAAGAATTTTACTGTTCCAGTTACCATTCTGATTCCTCAGTGCTATAATCAGATCATAGCCGTCTATTTAAATGTAATGGCTGCATAAGCCTGGCTATGGGCCAGTTGACATATTCAAAGGCGATTATTATCCTCAAATTCGCGAACGGATCCCTCTCTGCCTCTAAAGGAGGAGCTTTTGGCAGTTTGAGCCGCGTTCAAAATCCGTCCTGCCCTTTCCTCTGCAATGCATCCGTGGGAGCATTTTTGGCAGCGGTTGCACTTATTGCCGTCAACGGCTAATGTGTGCGATACGGATATGGCACCTCTGGGACAGTTCTTCTCGCAGATCCTGCATCCAGTGCACAACTGAACGCGCAATATGGTCCGACAGACGGATTGTAGTAGCTCTTCCGCCTCCTCTTTTCCGGCTATGATCATGATCTGGCCGTTGGCAAAGACGGAGATTCTTCCCTTATTTGTCTCCACCACCGCTGCGCCCAGCTCTTCCGCGTACTTCACCTCTCCCAGGATGGAGAGGGCCCCGGCCACCGAGGCGAAGGGATGATTTTGCGGTGCGGAAAGCATAGCTTCGATGGAATACTCCAGGCCGCAGGGGGATCTGCCCCGAACCGCCCTCAGTTCTACCTCGCCTCCCACCGCTGCGGCCAAGCTCAGATCCAGGTTATGCTCTGCCGCCAGCTCCCTGATCTTGGGAGGATGCCTCTTCCAGCGCCAGAAGCCCCAGTCGATGTATCTCCTATCTAAATCGTTCTTCCTGGCCCAATCATAAAGCCATGCGGTCCAGCTCTGGTAGAGCCTGGGATGGGTGGCTCTGAGGGCGTGAAACTCCGATTGCAGCGCAGCAGGACAGAGCCAGCAGCCTATGCGCTCCAGATCCTCCTGGTATAGGGGATTGGGCTCTATGCCCTTCCAGTAGATGTAGAGCATGACCTCAAGAGCCCGCCAGCTTCTGATGGGAGCGAGGGTGGTCTGGCCCGGAACATAGGGATTTCTTTCCACTGATCTTATGCGGGAGCGGTTGAATGATTCATAGATCCGGCGACCTTCGATGGTCACGCAGCCTTTAGGATAGCTCTTTTTTAAAAAATCGGTCATGGGCCCCAGCTTATTGGTCTTGCAGCACCAGCGATAATCCTTGGCCGGGGGGCCGAATATATTGATCTGCTGAAAGAAGCTGCTTTCTGCTTCGATCTCCTTCAGCCGGAGTCTGCGGGCTCTGGCTGTCTCTCGCACATATTCCACAGTCTCTGGAAACTCCAGGCCGGTATTTATGAAGATGATCTCCGGTCGGCTGTTGAGCTTTTCTGCCAGGCAGAGGCAGGCCAGGCTGTCCTTGCCCCCGCTGAAGGATACATTGACCGGAAGCCGGTTTCTGGAAAGGTAGCTCTTCATCTCCCTCAAGGCTGCCCTCTCCAGAGCTTTGAGATGATCGATATTTGCCGCGATTGCCTCCTGGATTGAAGGCTTTCTGTCGCTGAGGACAAAAGAGCTCTTGGTCACATCTTTAATTCGAATGGAGATTCTGCCATCATTTCTCTTCCGGGCCACACCCACTCCGGAAAATTTTCCCATTTTCAGGAGGAGATTGTCTCCCTCGGCAAGCTTATCTGGGCCGCTGATAATCGCATCCTCTGCCAGCCACTTGCCTTTAATGTGGCCTTTTAATGCCTTTTCATCGCCTATAACCAGGCCTTTGTTAGCCCGGCTGGCAAGAAGAGCCGCTCCCCAGGACTCCAGATCCAGGCGAAAGGACTGGGCTGTCACATCAAACCACAAAGTAGCTATGTGCCTTCCATCCAGGATCACCTGATCACGACGATCCTGTCCTGCGATCTTATTGAGAAGAATTATTCTGTCCTCTAAAAGATCCGAGCAGCCGTAGATCTCAGCAAAAAGCCCTGATAGTATCTCTCTTCCCCTTTTAGAGCAGAGCCTGATATCTCCTGGCGGGGAGAGCTCAATCTTGCGGCCGGGACTCTTGCAGGCAGAGCATTCATGGGAGAGCAGAGGCAGATGGCATTGATCGCACCAAAACAGCTCGCTTTTGCCGGGGGCAAATGTTCCGGGCATGGTTGCCTTCAAGGCCCCTCTGGCAGTATTTAATTGCTTTGATCTTAAGTTGAAGCTGGAGGGGGGCCATTTGGATCAGGCTTCAGCTACCCTGAGCTATCCTATTCAACTGAGCCTTTTTGGCCCATCAGCTTAAAAAAATATTTTAGATTTGTGGCCACTTAGGCATATTTGGGCTGTCCATATACCAGAAAGTGTTGTACCAGGCATCCACACCAAGGTGCCTATTATCCCAGGGGTAGCATTTGCTCTTGCACTCTTTCTTAGTGCAATCCTCCACTGGAGCGCATTTTGGTGTAGGGCATATCTCCTGTGGGCAGATAAAATGAGGCCATTTGATGTCCTTTTTTGCCTGTGGATTGATGTGCGTATTGCTGGCCTCGCTTCCCACTATCTCCAGCACCACCTTGTCTATCGCAGAGCTCTCAATGCTGGTATTGTCTGCCTTGCTTCCTATAATGTCCACAATTACAGAGCCGGGTTCGCCGAATGGCTGGGCATTGCTTCCCAGGATCATCAGCGCCAAAGTCAGTACCATTAATAGCTTCAACTTACTTCCCCTCCATTGAACTGTATGCTCGAATGGAATGATTGCAACTCATCTTCAACCAAGTTTTTATATAAACTAAAAGTAGAAAAATCTTTCGGGTAGAAGCTATGCGTTTTCAAAGAATAATTAAGAAAAATTAAATAGGAAGATATGTTAGCCCCAGAATAGGATCATCCTCTTCCCAGCGGAAGAGGCTCATTCAGATCGCTCTTGCAGTTGGAACCTCTTATGAACGGACGGTTGTATCTGGTGGGGATATAAGAACTCCAGGGATAACATAACGGCCTGGTAAAATCATCCCAGGGCGTTTCATAGCGCTTTTCTTCACCGCAGGGACCGCAATCTTTCTTCTCCTCTCTGCAACTCTGCTTTTTCCTCTGATCGGGACAAGCGATCTTGATATTGCTCACGCTGCTGCCCACAATGTCTACTCCTATCGCCGTTCCCTCCGGCACTATGATGCTGGTGTTGTTGGCCTGGCTTCCTATAATGTCCAGGCTGGTCTCATGCCCGCCAGCGGCAGCCTGCGCGATGGAAGCCCAAAAAACAAGCAAGCTGATCAGTACTATTTGCTCTCTCAAACCTTTCGCCCCCTTTTATAATTAAGTCCAATAAAATGATTTGTAAGTAGAAAAACCTTTTGTTTGAAGCGGCGAAAACCATTAATTCCCTTCAACAGGATTCTGCGTTTATGAAATTGATTTATGTGGCAGGCAAAGGAGGCGTGGGAAAGAGCGTCTGCTCTGCCGCATCGGGCATCTGGATGGCGGATCAGGGAAAGAAGACCTTGGTCTTCTCCATGGATCCGGCTCACTCGCTATCAGACATATTCGATATCGATTTGGGAAGCCGCCCTAAAAAGATAAGAGAGCATCTCTATGCTTATGAGCCAGATCTGGGCCAGGAGGCGGAAAACTTCTATCGCCGGTATAAGAGCATCCTCTCTGCCCTCTTCGGCCTTTTTGAGGTAGAGGTGAGGCCGGAGGATTTCGGGAGCTTGCCTGGGGTTTCAGAGCTGATATTCATGGACAGATTAAACGACATCTATGTGGAGAAGGGATATGACTATGTGGTCATAGATTCAGCTCCCACCGCTATGGTCCTGCCGCTATTGCAGCTTCCTTCCATCACCACGGGATTCATCACCAGGGTTTTGGGCATGAGAAATCGCTGGATGGGCGTGCTCGACCTTCTTGAGCCCGGCTTCGGCCAGCGCATCCTCCAGGAGGTAAGGACCATGCGCCAGAAGGCGGAGACCATGAGAGAGGCTCTGCTCGATCCCGATATCGCAGCCATAACTGTGGTCACCATCCCGGAGAAGGCTGCTGTAGAAGAGAGCCGACGGCTGATAGAGACGGTAGAGTTGCATGGCGTCTCCGTCTCTTCCATTGTCATCAATCATGTTATGCCCGACTGCGACTGCCGCTTCTGCCAGGAGAAAAGGGCCTCCCAGAGTTCATACATAGACCATCTGTGCAGTAATTATTCTAACAAAAATATTGTAATCCTACCGGACTACGGAGGCGAGGTCAAGGGCGAAGGATTGGCTCAGGTGGCCAGAGATCTCTATGGTGGAAAACAGATCCGGATCTGAGATTATTCTTCCAAGGAGTCAGAAGGAATATCCGCAAGGGTGAAGATCTAGGGAGAAGGCCTCGCAAAGACCTTCTCTTCTCTCCATCAAACCGGGATGATTAAGCACTGCAATACCGAACGGCCTTTTCCATCCTTCCCATAGTTCATTTAGTCGCCCGAGGTGCGGTAATCCTCTCGCGGCGGGCTGAAGGTGTCGACAACAACCGACATCTCTAGTGCCAGCGCCGAGTGCACCGCCCCGGAGGGAGCAGAATAGCTGTCGCCTGGACCCAGATCATGGCTCATGCCATTCACGCTCACCCGAATCCTTCCCGAGACCACATATCCCGCCTGGTCCTGAGGGTGAGAATGGCCCGGGATCTCCACTCCCTTCTCCAGATCAAAACGGCAGATCATAAGCCGGTCATCGCTGACCAGTGTTCTGCGGGCCAGGCCGGGAAGCATTTCCACCGCCTCTGCCCGGTCATAGAAAAAGAACATCTACTTGGCCTTTACCGACTGGGTCAGATAGGCCTTGACATTGTCTGCTTCAGTTGGCTGGCCCAGTATGAACTTGTTTACCATCTCTTTGGCCAGCTCATCGGGGAACTGAACCGGAGGATGCTTCATGGTGTAGGCGGATATGGCCAGTAGCGGCCCTCCTATCTTTCTGTCCTTGGCCAGCTTGCAGATCCTTATGGCGTCTATGGCGCTTCCCCCGCTGTTGGGGGAATCCTCCACCGATAGTCGCAGCTCCAGGTTTATGGGCACATCTCCGAAGATCCTGCCCTCCATCCTCAAAAAGCAGACCTTGTTGTCCCTCTGCCAGGGCACATAATCCGATGGTCCGATGTGAATATCATCATCATCCAGGGGCACATCCAGAATGGACTGAACCGCCTCCGTCTTGGAGATCTTCTTGGACTTGAGACGCTCCCGGTTGAGCATATTGAGAAAATCGGTATTGCCCCCGATGTTTAGCTGGTAGGTCCGGTCCATGATGCAGGCTCTGTCCTTGAAGAGCTGGGTTAAAGCACGATGGACGATGGTAGCCCCGATCTGAGATTTGATGTCGTCGCCCACAATTGGAACTCCTGCCTCCTGGAATTTGGCAGCCCACTGGGGATTGGAGGCTATGAAAACCGGCATGCAATTGACAAAACCCACTCCCGCGTCCAGTGCTGCCTGGGCATAAAAGCGAGCGGCTTCCTCCGAGCCCACAGGCATATAATTAACCAACACATCGGCCTGTGTGGATATGAGTTCCTCCTTCACATCGCATGGCGGCTCCTCGGCCAGGACGAATCTCTTATCTGCGGGATAATTCCTCATATGGGGCGCCACGCCATCCAGGACCGGTCCCATCTTTACCGCTACATTCTTGCAAGGAACATCAGGATAAAACACCTTGGTGCAATTGGGAGGGGCAAATATGGCTTGGGCTATATCCTTTCCCACCTTTCGCTCATCTATGTCGAAGGCCGCCACCACATCGATATCACTGGCTCTGTAACCGCAGATATCATAATGCATAAGTCCTATGCAATCTTTTTCATCAGCATTTTTGTAATATTCTATCCCCTGAATCAGGGAACTGGCGCAGTTTCCCAAGCCCGCGATTGCCAACCTTATCTTTTTCAAACTCTTTTCCCCTCCTGGGTCAAATGAAGCTCGGAGACCTGAGTTCGGAGTCGGAGCTTCGTATAAATGCAGGACATATATAACATTATAGGCCCGGCTGAGACCTGCATTGTTCACCTTGGCTTTAACTCTATTCCCCTAAAATAGGTTCCAGAATTCTGCCCAGAACCTCGGTCAGCTCCTCTGCCAGTCTGGCCTTTCCCTCATCGCTGCTTTCATATTCTATCCTCTCCGTTCCGGGCAGATCGGTCAGATAGCTTGAGCCCCGGGGATAGATCAGAACAGTATCTTTTCCCAGGGTATGAGCCATGCCCAGGCCGTACATAACCTCCGGATCGGCTCCGGTGAGGTCGGCCAGTATCACCGCAGAATAATTGATGTCAAGCCATAGCTTCCGAACTGCAGACCTTCCACTGCGGATGTCCGGCGCATCCTCGTAAGCCAGATTTCGGGCGGAAAGAGCAGAAAGGATCGCCTCATCAACGCCCGTCTGTCCTCCCTCTTCTGGTCGCAGGATGAGTATGGTCCTGGCCATGACCGGCTCCGCAGCCTGGCCGAAGATAGGCCGGTGGCGCAGGAGGCTGAGCTTCTCCTCCAGCCTCAAATACTCCGAATCAATGTGTTTTGCAGCAATGGCCTCCAGGGCAGCCTGGCGATCTTGCCCTTTCTGGTCCACCAATCTGGCAGGAAACTGAATTACAAAGGAGTCATCGAATCCGAACTCCCACTGGGCGCTTTGGGCCGCCTGCTGGGCATTCAGGGCCATATCTGGCCGGCTAAAATAGCTGGCTGTACGATTTTGCATCCGGAACTGCCCCAGGATGGTGAGGCTGTCCCGGTCCAGGATGGCCACCATGCTGACAGGCAGCTGGCTCCTGGCAATTCCCTTCTGCAGATGCCTCTCCTCAGTCATGGAATCTACTATTGCCATGAATTCATCCAGCATGCCATCGACTTTAGCAGACAGCTCTGCCTCCATATCGCCACTTTTCATCCGGCTCTTATCGTTAAGCATAAAACTTCGTCCTCGTAATCGATTTACTACATTCTCGCCTAAAGCTCGGGGTAAGTCCTTGGATCGGACTGTTTCGCAGGTGGCATATCCTTGCACATCCGCAGAGCATGCTTGCCCGCTCCGTAATAGTTTCTGATCAGCTCTCTATCCCTGTAGCCTGCTTTGCGATAAAGCTCTATGGCCTCCGGCTTCTCCACCGCCGCCTCCAGGCGCACAGTCTCTGCGCCCAGTTCCCGCAGCTTCTCTTCTAAAGTGGAGATAAGACTGCTTCCTACGCCCATCCGGCGGTATTGGGGATGAACATCCAGGGTATAAACCGCGCCCGCCTTTCCGCTGGCATAACCCATGATGAAACCAAGAACCTTCTTCTCCGGCTGGCAGGCAACCAAGCAGACGGCATATTCTATGAGATAGGCGAACATCCTTGGGGGAAAGGCTGCCTCCTCAGGAAAGCAGAGGCTCTCGATCTGAACGATCTGGGACAGATCTTTTCTTTCCGCTCTGCGGATGTTCATTTCTTAACAGGGTACTGTTCCTGAACCTGCTTTATGACCTGGCCATAAGCCCCAAATACCTCAGGAATGTCTATGGTGCCTATCACATCCACCACACCGATTGCAGCAACCGCCTGGCTCTCCAGCAATATCGGTGCCACGGAGACAGGAATGCCCCTATAGGCACCGCTCTCCGGCGTGGTGCGGATGCTCTTTCCCGTGCTTATAACCGCCTCCAGCACCGGTCCGCTGTAGCTATCATCCACAACCGCTCCTTTCTCCACCCTCACTCCGGGAAAGCTCCTGCTGCGCATAGTCACCGGAAGCCTGAGGATCTCATGCAAGGTCAAAGCCAGCGGTGCCAGGTCGCCGGACCTGGCGTCCTCGGATATCACAATTCCGGACATGATGGAGATATTGGGCGGCGATATCAAATAAATCCTGCCCTAATGCAATTTTTCCTATCTTCCCTTTCTCTTGAGCAGGCGGGCCTGGAAGCCATGGTACTTGGCAAAGCCCTCAGCATCCTTCTGGCTCAGCGTCCCGGAGTCAAATGATACCATATCCTGGTCGTAAAGTGCATCAGGGGATTGGCGGCCCACGGGAATGGCAGCGCCGCAGTACAGCTTCATTTTCACCGAGCCGTTGACCCTCTTCTGAGACTGGTCCAGGAAAGCCATGAGATCGGCATAGAGTGGGTCTTCCACCAGGCCCATATAGGCCAGCTCCGACCAGGCATCATCCACCATGACCTTGAAGCGCAGCTCGGCTCGGGAGAGAACCAGATGCTCCAGGTCTTTGTGGGCGGTGAGCAGGATGGTGGCGGCAGGGTGCTCATAGTTCTCCCTGGCTTTCAGCCCCAGCACTCGATCCTCGATCATATCCGTCCGGCCCACGCCATGCGCTCCTCCTATGCGGTTGAGCCTTTCTATCAGCTCCAGTCCGCCCATGGGCATGCCATCCAAAGAGACAGGCACACCTGAGGCAAAACCAATCTCCACCACCTCTGGCTTTTTGCCAGCATCGGGCCTCTCCGTCCAGCCGTATATCTCCTCGGGCGGCTCGAAGTAGGGGTCCTCCAGCTTGCCTCCCTCCATGGAGCGGGACCAGATGTTCTCGTCTATGGACCAGGGCTTGGCTTTGGTCACAGGAACATCTATTCCGTGCTCCCGGGCATAATCGATCTCCCATTCCCGGGCCAGGTCCAGCTCTCGCATGGGAGCAATCACCCTGCAATCCGTAGCCCGGAAGATGGCCTCGAATCTGAGCTGATCATTGCCGCGACCAGTGCAGCCGTGGGCCAGGTTCTTTATTCCCATCTCCCGAGCGATCTCTGCCGCCTTTTTAGCTATGAGCGGCCGGGCGATGGCCGTTCCCAGTACATAGCCCTCATAAGAGCCATTGGCCTTGATCAGAGGGAAGATATAGTCATTGACAAACTCCTCTCTGGCATCTATGGTGATGTGCTCATCCGCCAGAATCTCGGCTCTCTTGTTTCCCCGTTCGATATCCGACTTCGGCTGGCCCACATCCACCAATACTGTGACTATCCTCTCGAATCCATAGCGCTCTCTCAAGAGAGGTATGCAAACTGATGTATCCAGGCCACCGGAGTAGGCCAGTACAACTTCATTCAATTCAGCTTCACCGCTTTCGTAAAGGAGAGATGATCAATTTAACCTTATCTCTTCATGCAGCGATAACTCTATAACTGCCGGGAAAAAGATAGAACATAATGACCATGCTTCTCAAGACGGCTGCCCTGTGCGTGGACTTTGATCCCGATCGTCGAGCATTGCAGGCCAGCGGGGCTCTGGCCAGGATGATCCAGCCGGCTCTAAATATCATGAACCAGCGGCTGGCGGAGGAGAAGCCTGCACTGATCCGGGCCGATGATATGGTGGCCAGCACTTGGCTTCCGCCCATACCCAGCGGTCCCTTCAAGAGGCTGCTAGCCAACGAGGCCCGGGCAGCCATAGGCCGCCCTGTTCCCTCGACCCTATCCCTGGAGGTCACCAGAAGCTGTGGGGCCAGATGTGAGCATTGCCTGATACGGGAGGGTGAGGGCGAACTGAGCTATGAGGAGATGACTGGGGTCATAGATCAGGCCCTGGATTTGGGATGCTGCATCATCACTTTCACCGAGGGAGATCCCCTGCTGAGAGAGGATATATTCGATCTGATCAAGCATGTTGATCCGAACAAAGCAGTGGTAAATCTCTTCACCCCCGGCCTGGAGCTGACTATAGAAAAGGCGGCAAAGCTCAAGGAGGTGGGTCTCTACAATCTGATCATCGGCATTTACAGCACCGATCCCGAGGAGCATGATCGGATCAGAGGCGTAGACCGGGCCCATGCCAGGGCTCTGGAGGCCATAGGCACGGCCCTCGATGCCGGCCTGATGGTCACCATGTCCTGCCACATCAAAGGGGGGCAGGTGGACAGAATTTTGGAGCTCTACCGGCTGGCCGACGAGCTGGGCGTACAGGAGCTGTCCGTATGGGAGGGGATGCCCAGAACGCCCGAGGAGAAGCTGACTCTCATAGAGAAAGAGAAGATTGTGGATATCTACCGCAAGATCAACTCCGAGCCGAGCGGACCCAGGATCTTCGCCAATACCTACTTCGAGGGCCAGATGCTGGG
>MTKZ01007872.1_pt1 | contig 23925 bp, 24 predicted proteins | sample 1042781 | NCBI WGS metagenome assembly MTKZ01 (sample SAMN06212207, study PRJNA360539) | anaerobic digester metagenome | biome: Wastewater treatment plant; material: sludge; isolation source: anaerobic digester fed with sludge from wastewater treatment plant | place: Denmark: WWTP Viborg ... | reverse complement strand
TCGTTTCTAGGGGGATAGGGATAACGGAAGAAGAGGCGGGTGCGAATCCTCGGGATGGGGAGAGAGAGGCGCGGATGGCGGAGGAGAAGGGCTTCTTCGATTTCGAAAAGCTGACCGTCTACCGGCGCGCGCTCGAGTTCGCGGACTTTGTTTTTCCCCTGTGCCGGAGGATGGCCCCGGAATACCGGAGCTCTGTCGCCGACCAGTTGCAGCGCGCGGTGGTGTCGATCGCCAACAACATCGCGGAGGGAGCGGGCAAGCTGTCGCACCGGGAGAAGATCAAGTACTATTCATACGCCCTCGACTCGGCGAAGGAATGCGTGCCACCCCTCACGATCGCCCGGAGGCAGGCGCAGATCGACGACGGAGAACTTGCGGCAGGGAGAGAGCACTGTGAGGCGATCTGCAAGATGCTGGTGAAGCTGATACAATCGGTCGAGGCGCGGGAGCTCCGCAGGGAGGTGCGCGACGACCCGAGCCTCTTTCAGTAGGGCATCACAGGTACAATATCCCGAGAAACTAGAAACTCTCAACGAGAAACTGCAGTCGGGACCCCATCGTCCAGAGGCCTAGGACTTCGGATTTTCGATCCGACAACCCGGGTTCGAATCCCGGTGGGGTCGCCAAACTTGTTTTTTCAGCATCAGTTTGACGTATCATGTTGAACAGGAGGCAGGTTTCGGCGGTTCCAAATTCATTATTCAGAAAATGCACTCCCCGCGGAAATAGAACCTTCTGGAGGCGCTGTTTCTGCTCCAATCCGGCTTGTTCCCATAGACGTGGGGCGTTCTGGACGACGAATTGGGAGTAGGAGAGGACCTCCTCGACGTCGAAATCCTCCATCTCGGCGCCATTCAGATCCAATTCAGCCGAAGAAATCGCCTCGTTCAGCTTCTCAATCTGTTCCTGATACGTCTGCTGATCGATCGCTTTCTTGAAGACGAAAACTTCGACTAGATCGTCTTTCCTGCTTTTCAGTTCATCCAATCGCCTCTGTAACGCTCTCACGCTGTCTGTGGCGAGAGATTGCTTATCTCGGCATACTTCTAGATACCACGGTGGTAAAAAGCTTCATGTAGTGGGGATTAGGCTGTATCTGTGCGAGATATGCTGTGAATCCGCTTTCCAGAGTCTCTTTGCGGATGTTGATGCCATTGCACTCGTAATTGGGGCATCGGTAGTAGGGGTAGCGCTTATTCCGCCCCGTGGACCAGCTTGCCGTGAGTGGTCGGCCGCAGGTTCCGCATTGCACGAAGCGTCGGAGCGGGAAATCCGGATTGTTGCGAACGTAGGATGTTATCTGTCTGCCTTTCCCTCGTAGAATCGCTTGGACCTTGTCGAAGAGCTCCTGCGTAACGAGGGGATCGAAGTTGCCTCGCTGTTTCCCTCCCCACCCCTGCACTGCCATCCATCCCGCGTAGAGTGGATTCTCCAACATCCTGTCCAGAGTCTGTTGACTGAGTAATTTACCGGAAGCTGTGCGAAGTCCCAGATCCGTGACCATCTTCAGAACCTGCTTCTTCGTATAGAGGCCGCTTGAATAGAGTTTGAAGACCTTTGTAACAAGCTGTGCGCGTTCTGGATCAGGAATAAGGGTCGCTACCCCGTCTTTCCTCTTGAAGTTGATGAACCCAAGGGGAGCTTTAAAGGTCCATCGGCCTTTTTCGATCGCTGCCTTCATAGCGGCCGTGGTCCTCTCAGATCTCTGATCGTTATCTAATTGTGCAACCCCGGCGAATACGGTTTCCATAAAGGTGCCGGTGGAGGATTCGTCTATCTGCTCATAGACGGAACGCAATTTGACCCCATTGCGTAAGAGTATCTCTCTGACAGAGAAGTGAGCTCGGGTATTGCGAGAAAAGCGGGTTAGGTTATATACCACGACATACTGAATGCGATTCTTGTTCTTGTGGCAATATTCCAGCATCTTAATGAGCTCTGGCCTGTCAGCAGTTTTCGCCGACACGCCTTCCTCACGGAATATGCGGTCCACTTCGTATTTGTATCGGCGGCAGTAATCGAGGCATGCCTTTTCTTGGGTATCCAAGCTTAGATTCTTGGTCTGCTCCTCAGTCGAGACACGGGAATAGATAACGGCCTTTTGTACCGTTGCATGGTCCCCAGGTATTTCTCGTCTCCTGCTCACCGATCGCCTCACGATGCTCTGGCTATAGGTCCATCATTAGACTGAGCTTGTTCTTTCCGCTGGCGCTTCTTGCTATGCTCCTCAATGAATGTAGTGGTGACAACATCCGCGAGCGCATAGAGCTGATCCAGCAGCAGTTCGATCTGTTCGTCGCTAAGCGTACATTGAATCCCCAGAATCGCACGACACTTCTCCAGTGAGATCATCGGGCAGCCTCTGGCGCGCCCTTCTTGCGCCGCGTTGTCCGATGCTCAGGGTGCTCCTGTCACTTCGGATGGTTCTTGTCTTGTCTCGCATAGCTCAGGGTGCTCCTGTCACTATTCGAGTATTTCCTGTGTTTTATTGCTAAGGTTAACGAGTTTGCCGTCCTGTTCTATAATAGTAACGGTCTGGTATTCTTTTCTGCCGATAAGGTCCATTATTGTATTCTCGATTGCTGCTAATTCTTTCTTGGCGAGTTTTTCTTCAATGTCAGCACGGACTATTCTCCCCCCTTCGACTAGAACCGTTACGCGCTGATAATTATGTCGCCTGATTATGTCGAGGACCTTGCGTTCATTATCGGAAACTTTTGTCCGCGCTTGGACATCCTTCCAATAATCGAAGAAGGGCCTTGAGTATTTATCCATTCCGAATGGCTGCCGTCCTAGCTTGACCAGCACTTCATTGAAAATCCAGTTGATCTGGCAAAGGACTGTCGGTTTCATCACGTTGCGGCCGATAACCCAGTGCACCAAATGGGATTCCGGCAATATGAGGGGGGAGTCCAGTCCGATTAGATATACGGGGATACCCAATTTTGCGAGCTTCAATGCCTTCAAGATTGGACGCGTGCTTTGTTCCTCTATTTTGGCGTTGATGTATTCGTGGACGATGAACCGTTTCATTTCGTCCTTGAGGGCTTCCCGCAAAGCATCCCCTTCTAATGCTTGTAGCGAGGTGATTTCCCCATCAGCCATCAGATTCTTTACATACTCCTTGGCGCGATTGGCTTGCATCTCCTGCAATTTACTGCGCTTTCGGCCGATTAGCCATCGATAGAGATTGCGTAGATTCTCCAGGGGGATTGAAAGTTGTCGTCGCACAGCGGTACAGATTGCTAGGGCCATAACCTCTTCAAGCGAGAACCTGCGCCATCCTGCAGAGGTGGCGCGGCCAGAAGACATTATGCCTGCACGCTCTTCCCAATCGTTTAACTGGCGATAAGTCAACCCAGCCAGCTTAAGCAAGTCGCTGGCTTTGTATTCTTGGCCCTGTATTGCTTTAAGACCGCTATCGTCAGAATGCTCTATTGTCATAGCAATAGCATAGGATCATAGAATTGTACATTCAAGTACAATTTTACAAAATAATATGATGGCGCGATTAGCGTAGAAATATGGTTCGACGCGCATCCGCTGAAGAAGCATAATGCTATTGTTAGCCTAGACGACCCGAGCTGGAGGAGTCCATGGCAGGGAACCCACCACAGAGCGCAGAAGAGGCTGAATTTAGAGCTGCCATCCAGGCCGTAGTGAGTTCCCCAAGTGGCAAGAAGTTGGTAATAGGCGGCCCCGGGACCGGCAAGACAATGCTCTTTAGGCAGCTGCTCAAACATACACGTGGGGATCCTGATCAGCGTCTTGTGCTAACATTTATCAATAACCTCAAGGACGATCTGCAAGACGCATTGGGTAGCCTGGCTAAGGTGTTTACTCTGCACTCATACTGTCTGGGCCTTCTTTACCGAGACTCATCACTTAGAGGTTCCCTATCACCGAACTTTCGTTGCTGCCCAGGACTTGCCAGCATCATTGCAGAAGATTGGGAACTCATTACCCAAAGCGATACGCCGAAGTTCCTTGGCGAAATGCGCGCCCTTTCTGCCGAGAACCAGATCCCGTTCTACCTCGCTCGTGGTGAATATTACGATGCAGTCGATTTTGATGACACCGTATACCGTGCGTACAAGGGGCTATCATCCGGACGTGCTACACCCGCTAGCTACAGCCTTATTCTTATTGATGAGTACCAGGACTTCAACGCGCTTGAAGCAGGTGTTATCGACGCCTTGGCTGAACATAGCCCCATCTTGATTGCCGGTGATGATGATCAGGCTCTTTACAGTCAGTTACGTGATGCAAGTTGGGACCATATCCGCCTCCTCAGCAAAGCCGGGGAGTACGAGGTATTCAAGCTCCCGTTCTGCATGCGCTGCCCCAAGGTCATTGTCGATGCCGTCAATGACATTCTGACCAAGGCGGAAGAGAGCGAGAGACTCAAAGGGAGAATCAAGAAGCCTTACAAGCACTTTCCTCCTTCAAAGGGAGCCGATAGCACGAAGTATCCAAAGATCGCGCACGTAGAGACATCGGTTCAGAGACAGGACGCGAATTATATGGGGCGCTACCTCGCACAGGTGATTGCGCAAATCCCGGCGGATGAGATTAAGACAGCTAAGCGCGACGGGTACCCCGCGGCATTGGTCATTGTGGCAAAGCCCTATCGCGATCAAATCGTCAGTCATCTTGAAGGCGCGGGATACGTTGTCGACACGAGACGTGACTCCGACACCAAGCTCGCCCGGGAAGCGGGCCTCTTGATTTTGAAAGTGGATCGGGTATCCAATCTTGGATGGAGAATCGTTCTCGGCGCAGACGCCCCTTCCTTTCTCAAGGACGCTGTTGTCGCAACCGCAGATGGCACGAAACGTCTTATCGAGGTCCTCCCAGATGAGTACTGCAAGCGCGTGCTCGCTGAGGTTGATGCGTATGAGACACCAGAAGAGGTAGAGACCGATGCACAGGCTCACGCCCCAACGGAAATCCCTACTGTCAAAGTAACTGTCTTCGAGGGTGCCAAGGGCCTCTCCGCACAACACGTGTACATCGCTGGCCTGCACAATGGGGAATTGCCGCATGATCCGACTTCAATCAAGGATCTCGAGATCTGCAAGTTCGTGGTGGGGCTTACCCGTACGCGCAAGAAATGCACTTTGATCCATACCCGCAACTTCGCGGGCAACTGGAAATCGCCTTCATCCTTTATATCGTGGATCAATTCTGCTCGTCTGGAAGATGTCAAGGTTGATGCACAGTATTGGAAAGCGCATCCGGATTAAAATGCCCCTGACCCTGCAAGAGCTCAAGTCTCATCTCTGGAACTGCGCCGAGATACTGCGCGGCAGCGCCGTCGATCGCACGGATTGGAAGGCGTACATCCTCCCGTTGCTCTTCTTTAAGCGGATCTGCGACGTCTGGGACGAGGAGATGGCTGAAGCCGCCAAGCTCTACGGTGATGTAGACCCAGTCGACTTCCCCGAAGTCCACCGCTTCAACGTGCCTAACGGTTACCACTGGCGGGATGTCCGCGAGACCCCGGCCAACATTGGCGCAGCCCTTTCCCGCGCTATGCGGGAGATCGAACGCGCCAATCCCGACACCCTCTATCGCGTCTTCGGCGCCTCCGACTGGGGCAACCGGGAGATGCTCACCGACGAGATTCTGAAGGACCTCATCGAGGGGCTCTCTGAGGTCTCCCTCGGCAACACCGCGGTCGGTTCGGACATCCTCGGCGACGCCTACGAGTATCTAATCGGCAAGTTCGCCGACATCACCAAGCGCAAGAAGGCGGGCGAGTTCTACACCCCACGCAGCGTCGTGCGAATGATGGTCGACATCCTCGACCCAAAAGAGGGCGAGAGTATCTACGACCCGGCCTGCGGCACCGGCGGCATGCTGCTCGGGGCGATCGAGCACGTTCAGCGTACCGGTGGCGACCCGCGCACGTTCTTCGGCAAGATCTATGGACAGGAGAAGAACCTGACCACCTCGTCGATCGCGCGCATGAACCTCGTCCTCCATGGCATCGAGGACTTCCAGATCGTGCGTGAGGATACACTCCGCAGCCCAGCCTTCACGGATTCTAGTACGGGCGGCCTCGCCACCTTCGATTGCGTTATAGCCAATCCGCCCTTTTCCCTCAAGGAGTGGGGCCGGGAGGTCTGGGAGGCCGACCCCTGGGGCCGCGCCGCGTTCGGTCTCCCGCCCGAAAGCTACGGCGACTTCGCCTGGGTCCAGCACATGGTGGCTTCCATGGCGCCGGTCACCGGACGCATGGCCGTTGTCTTGCCTCAGGGAGCGCTCTTTCGCAAGGGGGCTGAAGGTCGGATCCGCCAGGCGCTTCTCGACCGAGACTTTGTCGAAGCCGTAATCGGCCTTGCTCCGAACATTTTCTACGGCACCGGCCTCGCCCCCGCCGTCGTAATTTTTCGTCGCATGAAGCCCCCGGCCCGGAAGAAGAAAGTTCTGATTATCGATGCCTCGAGTCTCTTCCGAAAGGGCCGTGCTCAGAACTACCTCGATCCGGAATATGCTCAGCAGATCGTGAATTGGGTCCGCACCTTCAAGAACGTTGAGGACCGGGTAAGGGTCGTCAACCTAGACGAGATTAAGACCGAGGATTGGACGCTCAATATCTCACGCTATGTGCTGCCATCTATGGGCGAGGAGATCCCCCCGCTGCCGGAGGCCGTCGCTGCCTTCAAACAGGCCCTGTCCGAGGCCCGAACAGCTGAGGATCGGCTGCGCGAAGTCCTTACGGAGGGAGGTTGGCTCTCATGAGCAAGGCCCCCGCACATCTGAGTCAGCAGGAACTCGAGTCTTACCTTTGGAGAGCTGCCAACCTTCTCCGGGGCCTAATTGATGCGGCTGACTACAAGCAGTACGTTTTTCCGCTGCTCTTTTTTAAGCGGCTTTCAGATGTCTGGGATGAGGAGTATCAAGCCGCGCTGGACGAAACAAAGGATTCGTCCTACGCCCGGGCAACCGCTAATGATCGATTTGCCATTCCCGAGGGCGCGCACTGGTCCGACGTCCGTACGGCCTCTCGGGATGTGGGGCGTGCCTTGGTGAACGCTTTCCGCACTATCGAGGCGGCCAATCCCAAACGCCTGCCAGGCATTTTCGGCAATGCTTCTTGGACGGATAAGGCTCAGATGCCGGACGAGACGCTCAAGAATCTGATCGAACATTTCTCCCAGCATACGCTCAGCCTCTCCGCGGTCCCCGAGGATGAGCTCGGTAACGCCTATGAATATCTCATCAAGCAGTTCGCCGACGATAGCGGACACACGGCTCAAGAGTTCTACACTAACCGGACGCTCGTGCATCTGATGACACAGATGCTCGAACCTCAGGCGGGTGAATGCATCTACGATCCTACAGTAGGCACCGGCGGCATGCTCATCTCGTCTCTCGCAGAGGTAAAGCGCAGAGGTGGCGATGTCCGCACACTCGGCCTCTATGGTCAGGAGTTGATCCATATTACCGCCGCCATAGCTCGAATGAACCTCGTATTGCACGGTGTCGAGGACTTCGAGATCGTTGTCGGCAACACGCTGAGTGAGCCGGCCTTCATTGAGCAGGATCGCTTGCAGACGTTTGATGTTGTCCTGGCAAATCCTCCATACTCGATTAAGAAGTGGAACCGCGAGGCATGGCAGAGCGATCCATGGGGGCGCAACTTTTTAGGTACTCCACCCCAGGGGCGCGCCGATTATGCCTTTTTCCAGCACATCCTGAAGAGCTTGGACCCAAAGACTGGTCGCTGCGCAATCCTCTTCCCTCATGGGGTGCTCTTCCGTAATGAAGAGGCTGAGATGCGGCGGAAGCTTATCGAATTGGATCTGCTCGAATGCGTTCTCGGCCTCGGCCCAAATCTCTTCTACAACTCACCTATGGAAGCCTGCGTGGTAGTATGCCGAAAACGTAAGCCTGCCAACCGCCAGGGGAAGATCCTATTTATTGACGCTGTACATGAAATGGCTAGGGAGCGGGCACAGAGCTTCCTGAAGCCAGAACACCAGCAGCGCATCCTCGTGGCCTACCAGGCGTTCATCGACGAACCTGGTTTCGCGAAGATTGCTACAGTCAGCAAAGTGTTGGAGAAAGAAAGCATTCTCTCGATCCCTCGTTATGTCCGGTCTATCGGGAGTGGGGAGAAAAATGGTGACCGCTCGGACCTGAAGAAAACGTGGGCCACCTTTGAAGCCAGCGGCCGGGGGTTCTGGGAGCAGATGGATGCGCTGGTGAATATGCTCGACGGCGTCATCGCCGGGGAGGTGGGCGATGACTGAAAAGCTCAAGAAGGGATGGGCCTGCGTCGCGTTCGGTGATGTAGTTCAACGGGTTACTGAAACTAGAGTTCCTACGAGTGATGAATCTCGAACCTACATAGGGCTTGAGCATCTTAATTCTGACTCATTCACAGTAACCCGATGGGGGAGTGACGTGGATCTTGCCGTTCCCAAAACCCGCATCAAGAAGGGAGACGTCCTATTTGCTCGACGAAACACATATCTGAGGAGATGCGCTGTTGCGCCGTTTGATACTTATTTTTCACCTGATGGCTATGCCTTTCGATCAAAGTCTCCTGATCTGCTGCACGACCTCCTACTGTATATTGTCGCAAGCGACGGATTCATGAGCTATGCGATCGAGCACTCCGCTGGCACCCACAGCAAACGTGTAAAGTGGTCGGACCTTGCCAAGTACGAGTTTGCCCTGCCGCCGCTGGAGGAGCAGCGGCGGATTGCGGAGGAACTCAGCACCACCACCGAGCTAAGTGCCCGTCTGGCGGATTGCGCTGATGCGGTCGGTCAAATATACAATGCCTTAGCATTATCTATCTTTTCTCGATTGCACGCGCACCATGCTGTCGCAAAGCGTCCTCTCGGCGATCTCTTGATCGAAGATATCTGCAATGGGATATTCAAGAAGCGGGAGCAATTTGGGAGCGGCATGCGTCTTATAAATGTTACGGACTGCTACATTGATTTCGAGGTTCCAATCGAAGCTCTCGAACGTGTGTCAGTTGACGAAAGCGAATACGAGTCTTTTTCCGCGCGCCCAGGAGATGTAATATTCAACAGAAGTTCCCTTGTGTTGAGCGGTATTGGGCACGCATGCCTAGTGCCTGAAACCAAGGAAAGATTAGTTTTTGAATGTCATCTCATGAGAGTAAGACCGAACCCCAACCAGATAAACAGTAGGTACTTGACATGCTACGCCTTGTCTCCTCATGGCCGCCGTCATCTGCTTGCACGCGCACAGACAACCACGATGACCACAATCAACCAGGGCGATTTGCGAGAGATGACAATCCCATGTCCGTCTATCAACACACAGAAGGAAATATCTGAACAATTGGACCAAGTCCATTCGATAAAGAGATCGATTGCTGCAAGGCGACGTCGTGTTGTTGATCTAGAACGGTCTCTTGCAAAACTATTGCTTGTTGACAAAGGTGGTGAATCGATATGATTTTCAATGAAGCCAACACCGTCGAAGCTTTGATCCGTGATCTTCTCGCCGGTCCTGTCAAGAATGTGCACCCTCATGAGATGCGAGATCCAAGAACTATCTTCTGCCCCAAAGGCCTCGGCTGGCGTTATGTGCCCGCCGCGGATGTACCGCGCCAGCCCCAGGAGGTATTGGCTGAAACGTGGGTCCACGAGGCGTTGATCCGGCTGAACCCGGAGATCGCAGTCCAGCCTGAGCGAGCGGACGATGTTCTCTACAAACTACGCGCCATTATTTCGGGAGTGCGCAGCGATGGCCTCGTCAAGGCCAACGAGGAGTTCGCCGCTTGGCTCACCGGGGAACGCTCGATGCCCTTCGGCGCGAATGGGGAGCACGTTACCATTCGACTCATCGATCTTGTTGACCCCAAGCAGAACCAGTACGTTGTCACCACCCAGTTCACCCTCAGGGCCGGGGTAACTGAGAAGCGACCTGATCTTGTCCTGTTCGTCAATGGCATTCCGCTGGTTGTGATCGAGGCGAAAACCCCCGTCCGATCAAGCCAGAGCTGGCTCGACGCGGCGCTTGATATACACGAAGATTACGAGCGCAATGTGCCCGAGCTATTCGTGCCCAACGTGTTCTCAATCGCCACCGAGGGCAAGGACTTCCGCTATGGCTCCATCGGGCTACCGGTCGAGCTCTGGGGTCCGTGGCGGACTGAAGCCGATGCCAAGATGCCCGCCCTGCAACGGCTCGACAAGGCGATCGCCTCGATGCTGCGGCCACACGTAATTCTCGATTTATTGGCTAACTTCACCGTCTACGCGACGGACAAGAAGAAACGCCGGGTCAAGATTATTGCCCGCTACCAGCAGTATGAGGGGGCAAACAAGATTGTCGAGCGCGTGGTAGCCGGGAGCCCGAAGAAAGGTCTACTCTGGCACTTCCAGGGCTCGGGCAAGTCGCTGTTGATGCTCTTTGCAGCCCGAAAACTGCGCCTGCACCCGGCGCTGAAGAATCCCACTGTGATGATTGTGGTCGACCGCATCGATCTCGACAGCCAGATCTCTAGCACCTTCTACGCCACCGATACGCCGAACCTTGTGAAGGCCGACAGCCGAGCTGAACTCCAGCGCCTGCTGGCGCAAGATGTTCGGAAGATCATCATCACTACGATTTTCAAGTTCGGCGAGGCCGAGGGTGTCCTCAATGACCGCAGCAATATCATCGCTATGGTGGACGAGGCCCACCGCACACAGGAGGGTGACCTCGGGCGAAAGATGCGCGAGGCCCTGCCAAATGCATTCCTGTTCGGCCTAACCGGCACGCCGATCAACCGTGCCGATCGCAACACATTCTACGCCTTTGGGGCCGATGAAGACAAAGCCGGCTATATGAGCCGCTACGGTTTCGAGGAATCAGTCCGCGATGGGGCCACGATGCCGCTGCACTTCGAGCCGCGCCTGCTGGAGCTCCACATCGACAAGGAAGCCATCGACCAGGCCTTCAAGGAGCTCACGGGTGGCCTCAGCGATCTGGATAGGGACCAGCTCGCCAAGACCGCCGCGAAGATAGCCGTGCTGGTGAAATCTCCAGAGCGCATCCAAAAGATCTGCTCCGACATCGCCCGGCACTACCAAGAGAAGGTCGCGCCTGGCGGCTTCGGAGCACAGGTAGTCACCTTCGATCGTGAGGGCTGCATGCTCTACAAGAAGGCGCTCGACGAATACCTCCCTCTGGAAGTTTCTGACATCGTCATGACCGTGAACAGCGGAGAGGACGAGTACGCATCATGCCGCCGGGAACGGGACGCCGAAGAGAGGCTCCTCGACCGATTTCGCGATCCTGTCGATCCTCTGAAGATTCTGATTGTCACATCCAAGCTCCTCACCGGGTTTGATGCCCCGATTTTACAAGCGATGTACCTTGATAAACCGCTGCGCGACCACACATTGCTACAGGCTATTTGCCGCACGAACCGGCCTTATGGAGAGGCCAAGACTCATGGCTTGATTGTGGACTACCTGGGTGTCTTCGACGACGTGGCCCAAGCGATTCAGTTTGATGAAGAAGGGATCACCCGCGTTGTCGCGAATATCAATGAACTCGTCAAACAATTGCCCAGGGCCGTCCAGAAGTGCTTGGCGTACTTTCCTGGCGTGGATCGCATCGTCACCGGCTACGAAGGATTGATCGCAGCCCAGGACTGTTTACCCAACAATGACACGCGCGACCGCTTTGCGGCCGACTATAGCTACCTCAGCCGGCTATGGGAGGCCATTTCGCCCGACCCGATCCTCAGCGAGCACGAGACCGATTACCGCTGGCTAACGCAAGTCTACGAGTCGGTGAAGCCTTCAACCGGCACGGGAAAACTGCTCTGGCATGCGCTCGGTCCCAAAACGATCGAGCTGATCCACGAGCATGTCCATGTCGATACCATACGGGATGATCTGGAAACTCTGGTTCTGGACGCCGATCTGCTCGAGGCCGTACTAGGGACACCTGACCCTAAGAAGAAAGCCAAGGAAATAGAGATTAAAGTCTCTCGCTGGCTGCGAAGGCGGATGCATGATCCACGCTTCAAGGCGCTGAGTGAGCGCCTCGAAGAACTCAAGCAGAAACACGAGCAAGGACTGCTGTTGAGCATTGACTTCCTCAAAGCACTACTCGAACTGGCCCGAGATGTGGTTGCCACAGAACGGGCGGCCGAACCCATTGCGAACGAGGAGCGAGGCAAGGCCGCGCTTACTGAGCTATTCGAGCATGCAAAGAACGAGAAGACGCCCATTATGGTAGAGCGGGTCGTCAATGACATCGATGAGATCGTGCGCTACGTCCGCTTCGATGGATGGCAGAGCACGCATGCCGGCGAGCGCGAGGTCAAGATGGCACTACGCAAGACGCTGTTCAAGTATAAGCTCCACCAGGATCAAGAGCTATTCGACCGGGCCTACGGATACATCCGGCAGTACTATTAAGTCGTTGAGGCAGGATCACGCTCGCTTGAGAGGTATTTCTGATGAAAGTAACTGACAAGGTGTACGAATGCCATCGAGTGTTATCCGAGTTAAAGGGTTACATTGACTTTTATAAGAGCCTCGCTATGTCGGTCTTTGCTTTTTCAACCCAAGGCACCAATGCGATCGCCAATGTAGACTCATACGTGTACTCCTCAATCCAAGGTACGCTCGAATCGATTCAGCACATCTTGAAGGAGGGCAGAATCAATGACGCGTATGCGTTATTGAGAAAATACTATGACTCGGCGATCATAAACATCTACACCAACTTATACCTTCAAGATCACTTCAGTATTGAGAATTTCGTTGTCAAGAAGATCAATAATTGGCTACAAGGGAAAGATCGACTTCCCGAGTATCGAGTGATGTCGCATTACATCCGCTCTTCCGGCAAGCTTACCAGTATCACTGATCTTCTATTCAACGACGAAAGATATAAGAAGATCAGAGATCGCTGCAACAACCATACCCATTACAACTTCTTCGTCAACATGCTTCTCAATGACAACGAAATACGTCTTGAGCAACGTGTCCGGGTCTTGGATTCTTTTGCAGAAGATGCAAGAGATATTTTCATACTACACTTGGCCTGCATCTTTTTCTTAAATGACCACTATATGATGTCTAGTGATCACCTGGATTATCTTGAATGTGGCATGACGCCAGAACCTGACTCGCAGTATTGGGTTGCGCCATTTATTCAAGAGATGTTCGACAATATCTTAACTAAGGACCGTCCAGACATTATGGCTAAGATAAAACAGCATTCATGCATGCACATATCATGACGCTCAACTTGGTCGTTACAGCAAAATAGATACAGAGAGCCATATGTCAATGCTTGTATCAAAGGCGATGACTTGGTACGTAGCCAAAGCTTGTTGCTTTAGTGGTGGCCGGCATGACGCTGTCTGTTCTATGGAATGAGGCATATTCTTGCTCATGAAAAATAAGCGCGCTATAACAGAAGTTACGCGTCGCCAGATCATTGACTACATCATTACATCCCGCCATCGCTGGTCTGGGCGACTGAACGAAGACGAGTTTCTCTCGAGACTATATGACCTTGAGCAGCTTCCCTCTGATGACTATCGCTATTCTACGGCGTCTGGTGATATCTGGCAGCACCGGGTGAGGAACAACGATTGGGATGACGACTGGGTATTCCACGACAGCCGATTCAATCTGCTCCGGAGTTCGGACGAAGACTTCCTCCGCTTCCTATGTGAAATGGTAAATCCTGTTGTGCGTCCGGATCATGGCGCAGTGATCGAGCTCCTCGCTGAATTCAACGATGCGCTGGCCATGGATGGATGGGAGATCTTTGAGAGCAAGAAGATATCGGGGCGGCCGGTGTTCGCCGCCCGCAGGATAGGAGGGAAGGCAGAGGTCTTCACCGAACCTACTGGGTGGCCGATGGTCGATCGCCAGATTGAAGAGGGGATAGTTCGCTTGCGTGAGGCGACGAGTGAGGAGCAGTACCAAACCGTAGGATTGATTTGTCGCGAAGCTTTAATTAGCTTGGCACAAGCCGTATATCGCCCGGGTACCGATGTGCCCCTTGATAACATGACGCCAGCAGCGACCGACGCGAAGAGAATGTTGGAAGCCTTCATTGAGTCTGTTGCCAAGGGCAGCCATAATGAGGAGATCCGGGTCCATGCCAAAGCATCGCTCAAGCTCGCGGTTGCTCTCCAACATGACCGCGGCGCAAGTTTCCGAACGGCCGCGCTGTGTGCGGAAGCCACATCTTCTGTAATTAACATCGTGGCAATCCTAGCTGGCCGCCGCAGTGGTCAACACATTGTTGGAAGTGTTTGAACAACAAATTCATTATGATGCAATACGTCCGCAGCATCATAAGTAACAATCGCGTTCCTGTCTGAATGCATCAGCCGAGGAAAATATATAAGGCAACAGCAGCTGGAGCACTTATAAGGCCTCCGGATGTCAATAGGCAGAATGATTCTGCAACAGAGGCGCTGCTTTTCTGTCTTCTTATTCCGGGTGATACCTGCGGAAACACGACTGCCCCGACTTGATTTCTGCGAAGATCGGGTTTGCGGGACATACCCGCGCCAAACAATTTGACCGGGGCAATTTAAGTTAATCAGTCGATCACTGAAAACAATTGGTGAACCAGTGCATTGAGCCTACTAGGAATTCGCAGAAGTTCCCTCATAAATCACGCGTGATGCTACTGGGCTTAGATTATGAGCAGAGAAATGCGCCGTCCTAATTTGAGGCAGCTATTGACCGATGCGGAGAATCAGTTTAAATTGGCCATAGCCCTTCAAACATTATGTGACAATGCAGACTCCAATGTGCTGACATATGCGCGCACTTGGTCCTTTGGGATGCATATTGCCGATCACGATGAGCTTCCGTTATCCCCGGAGGAGGAGAAGCGAGCATCAGGTGCGCTTGTCCATTGCGCAACTTATCTGCTTGCCGTTCAGCTTGACTCCGTTCTCCAAGAGGCCGTTAGCAATCGATTCAATCATTCCAATAGTGTGATTTTTGCGGCCGCGTGGATCGCTCGACTAATTAGAAATGCTTTTGCCCATAATCCTCTATATCCCGTGTGGAAAATTGATCGAAAATGCAGGAACAAACTGATAGAGATCCCTGATATCATTCGGCTGAATACGAGAGAGCGTGAAGGGACCAGTTTAAAACGGATGGATTACGGTGGCCCATTGGCTTTATTGAAATTGTCATCTTATGTCCGCCAAAATATTCTTAACAGGTCCAGCTAACGCGCTTCTAGCGACACCCCCGGAGGAGCGTCGATAGCGTGCGAGGAAGAGCGTTACGTTAGCCGAACAAAGTAACGGCGGTTGGAGGACTTGGCATATGGACTCAAGGACACGCACTTTCGTGAAGAAGTTCTCGAGCGCTCGTCGCCTGCTGCGTGCAGGGCCTGCAGATCGCGTTATCTCGCTGAAGTATCGTGAACACTGCGCCAATCACTCTGAATATACCCACTTCATCGAGGATCACCTCAAGGGCAGACTGGGTCTCTGCGTGAAACCAGTCGCCGGCGAGCTTCAAGGGAGTGCGTGGATAGTCTCGGATATTCAGGATAACAGTGTCATTCTTGTGGAACATGAGACTGGTTTGGAGCTCCTCTATATTGTTGGCTCTATTGCTTCGCTAGTTTCGCTCGTGCCGGCGATATGCTCCGGCTGGAATTTCATCAGGAACAGGTATTTCGGTCCTCGAAATCACGCTCAGGGACAGGGTATTGAGATACGGCAATTAGGGCCACGGAATGTATTAATAGAGCGGCATGTTCTGAGCATTGAAACGCATGTACTTAATGTATACGTGCAGGAAAGCGCCACGATGAAGGCAAGGTTAGAAGATCACGATAAGGAAATCAAGCGTCTCAAGAATATGATTGCGGGGAAGGGAAAGCTGTTGAGGAAATCGCATAGACGCCAGAAATAATATGCCGGGGAACGAAATATTTCTGCCGACATGCGCCAGGAGGCGGACATGCAGTGCGCTAGCAAATCATGGCGTTGTCGAGAAAAGGCGCTCTACGCAACAAAGATGACCTGCCGCTCCACCTGTGATTGCAGATAGCGGCGTGGAGCCCAAATCCGAAGTGATTATCTAGAGAAATTTAGCTTGAATCCGTTGAAAAAACTTGGTATATTTTTCAACAGATAAGGGGGCTAGATATTGTGTATCATATTGATACTAAGCTAATTGCGGAGATTTATGGGCATGGCAGGGGATGGGTCTTTACTCCGAAAGCATTCTCCGGACTTGCGGACCCACGATCCATTGGCATGGTGCTGACAAGACTCTCCCGTAAAGGTACCATCCGGCGCCTTGGTCGAGGCTTGTATGATTATCCTCGAAAAGATCCCCAGCTCGGTATTTTAGCTCCCTCGATAGACGCCATAGCCAAGGCGCTTTCTGGTCGTGACGCTATCCGTCTTCAACCTTCCGGCGGCTATGCCGCGAACATCCTCGGTTTTTCTGATCAAGTACCTATGAAGGTGGTATTCCTGACAGACGGCCCCTCGCGTCATGTCCAACTTGGCCGGCAGGAGATCATCTTGAAGCGCACGACTCCGCGTAATATGGCCACGGCGGGCAGGATCAGTGGACTGGTTATTCAGGCCTTGCGTTATCTCGGCCAACATCACGTGGATAATCCGGTGGTAAAAGCTTTAAAACAGCGTCTGAATGAGGCGGACAAGAAGCAACTACTTAAAGATCTTCGCTACGCGCCAGCCTGGGTTGCTGCGATCATGAAGCGGATTGCGGAAGCCGAAAGCGCCTAATCCATGGATTCCTTTATTGCTCTTCCAGAAGCCGAGCGCCGCACTTATTGCGAACAGGCCCAGGCCAAGTTGGGCCTCCCGCCTTCCGGCATCGAAAAGGATTTCTGGGTTTGCTGGGTCTTACGTGAGCTCATAAGACTTCCGGACTGGGGACCTCGCTTTTCTTTCAAGGGGGGCACATCGCTATCCAAAGGGTGGAAGCTGATCGACCGTTTCTCCGAAGATCTCGACATCGTTATCGATCGTGAATTTCTGGGCTTTGGCGGTGAGATGTCGCCTGAAGCAGCCACCGGGGCAAAGGGAATCAAGCGGAGACTGAAAGAACTGAAAGCAACCTGTCAGGTGCGGATTCACGAGGACCTGAAACCAAGATTGGATGGGCGATTTCGAACCGCCCTGCCGACGGGAACGGCGTGGTCTCTTATGCCTGATGAATCAGACCCCGATCGACAAACTCTCTTGTTCGGCTATCCAGGCGTCTTTACTTCCTCGGCTACCTACCTGCGGCCGGTGGTAAAGATCGAGATGGGCGCCCGATCCGATACGGAGCCCTCTGAACAACCCGTAATCCAGACGTATCTTGCCGAAGCCTTCCCTAAGCTCTTGAAAGAAAGTAGCTTCGTCGCTCGGACCGTGGCCCAGGAGCGCACCTTTTGGGAGAAGGCCATGTTGCTCCATGAAGAGACCTATCGCCCAAGAGACAAGCATCGCAATGCTCGTCTTGCCAGGCATTACTATGATCTCTGGTGCTTGATCACCAAGGGCGTGGGCGATAGGGCGCTGAAAGCGGAGGGGCTATTCAAACGAGTAGCCAAGCATCGCGCTCTCTTTTTTCACCAGAACTGGATGGACTATGCAACCTTACGGCCGGAATCTCTTCGACTGGTACCGCTTGAAGACCAACTGACTGAATGGCGTACGGACTATAACGCTATGCGCGGTGAAATGTTCTTTGGGGAGCCGCCCCCGTTCGCGGAGATCCTCCGTGTCGTCGGCGAATTCCAGGAGCGGGTCCGTCATTCGGGAATGTGGCGACCATGATCGCCACCATCATCATCACGATGAGCTCCGAATAGATCAAGCTACTTGTTCCCTTTTCCGATCTTCAAGTTCTGCGAGTGCGCGCAGCATTACCTCTGCTTCCTCCTGTGATATCTGGCTCTCTGCCTTGCGTTGAGAAGCCTCGGTGTATGCCGTCTCCCCGTAGAGAATTCTCTCTAGAAGAATAAACTCCCGAAAGTCCTTGAGCGAGAAGCGCATCTTCCCTTGCGAGATGGCTTCCAGGCATTTCTGCTCTGCATATTTGGTGAATTTAAGGTGGCGTGCGAGCCTTTCGGACTGAGATTCGACGCTTTTTTGTACTGCATTTGTACTCACTTTGGCCCAATGGTCTTCACGCTTCTTAAACCATTCCCCTTTGAGAGCATGCCTCTCTATAGTGGCATGGGAGCAGCCATACTTCTCCTCCAGACTGCGCAAGCTGGGCTTGCCCTGGCTTGTCACGTAATCCTGCTCGATCACGACCCAGTCGTACTTCTTGACCTTAAGATGGGGCTGTGTGCTTTCTGTCATGATTCATCCTCAAGCAAAGGCGTTCTCAATGCCAATCAATAAGCCCTTTATGGGCCTCCTTGGGAGGCACCCCGCCGGGCCAGAACATCCGTCCCCACGGGATGCCCAGCTTCTTGGTCGGCTGAACAAGAGGCTGGGGCTCGTACCAGCCGAGGGAGTAGTGATCTTGAAGCGGGGAAAGCCCTCCGGTACAATCCTGCGGCGTCCTCGCCCCCAAACCCCCGCTGCGCCCCCGCCCTCCCATATCCTGATTCCAAGGACTGAAGGGAGTGGAGGAAGATGCTTGTCCGAGTCTGATGACCTTGGATAGAAGAGGTTATACTGCACAGAAGGCTCCCGATTCCTTCAGCATTTTGATAGACTGAAGCCAGTCGAGTATCTGGTTCCACCTGGAGATCACAAGGGTCGCCATCCTTCACGGACAGGGGCGAAAGCCCCTGTCCGTGCTTCATCTTCGACCAGCGGGGACCGCGCACCCACCCGCGCCTGTTGAGCCAATCGGCGCGGTCCGCCCACGAAGCCGCGCGGTAGCGTCCAGTTGAGATCCGCCCCTGGTATCCGCGTGCCCCCCGGAATCCGCACGGCCTCTTGACGCACGAGACGCGCCTGGGCTATCCTTGTTCGGGACGCCGTCACGGGGCGAATCCGGCGGCTACACTCCTCGACGAAAAGGAGCCGGGTATGAGATGCGCGGTGCGTCTGCTGTGCGCGGCGTCGCTCCTGGTCTGCATGGCGGGCTGCTTCTCGGCCGCGAAGATGGGCTTCGAGGAGATGACGGGCCAGAAGGCGGATGTCGAGCCGATCCAGCCGATCACCGCGGACGTGCGGGGATACCGGGCGGTGCAGGTGGAGAGATTCACGAGCGGGGTGGGCGGGCTGGTGCCCGCGGCGCTCGTGGACGGCCTCCAGGCCGAGGTGATCGCCGCCGTCCGGGAGCGCGGGCTCTTCCCGAGCGTGGGGCCGGTCGAGGCGGGCGCGCCGGCCGAGAAGACGCTCCTCGTCGGGGGGACGATCATCGACTACAAGCAGCCCGAGAAGGGCGCGAAGCGGGCGCTGAGCAAGTCCGCCCTCTTCTCGGTCAACACGTACGTCAAGGACAAGGCCGACGGAACGGAACTCGGCCGCTGCATCGCGCGGGGCCGTCTCACCACGATCTTCCGCGGCGACGAGACCACGTTGATGCAGAAGGCGGCCAGGAGCGTCGCCATATTCCTCAACGAAGCCCACACCCCCACGCCGGGCGCGATGGACCGGATGAAGACCCGGATGGGCGAGTGGAAGGACCGGATCGAGACCGGAGCGCGGTAGGATCCCAGGAGACAGTCGAGTCCATGCACGCGTCTTCCCCTTTCGGAGTGCGCGCGAGCCTCCTCCTCGCGTCGGCGCTCGCCCTCGCCGCGGCCGCCTTCGCCGAGGGGCCGTCCCACGCGAAGAAGCCGGAGGCGGCGTCCGCCCTCGTCGAGCGTGGCGCCTACACGCTCCTCCGCCCCGCCGGGTGGTCGGAGGCCGCGGGGGCGTCCCCGCGCGTGGACCTCACCCTCGCCTGCGACGCCGATCCCGGCGTGAACATCTCCATCGCGACGGCGCCGGCGGGCGCCACGCGCGACATCACGGAGAGGGAGGCCGCCGAGGCGAAGGAGATGTTCAAGGGCTCCATCCCCGGCTACGAGGTCACCGCCGAGGAGTGGAGCGAGGTGGACGGCGCGCGCGCCTACCGCATCTCCGCCCGCTACGCCCTTAATTTCGGCGGCCCCGTGCTCGCGATGCAGAACGCCCAGGTCCTCTTCGTCAAGGGCGACACCTTCTACACCGTCACCTACACCTCGACGCCCGCCCTCTTTTTGAAGCACCTCGGCGACTTCGAGAAGGTGCTCGAGGGCTTCAGGGCGCGGGGAGGGGCGGGCGGCGCGCCGACGCCGGGCGCCGCGGCGGCGCCCCTCCCGGGGCGCCGGTAACGGGGACGGGGGCAACGCAATGGAATACCAGGTACTCGCGCGCAAGTGGCGTCCGCAGCAGTTCGACGAGGTGGTGGGACAGGGGCACGTCACCACGACCCTGAAGAACGCCATCGCCAGGAACCGGGTGGGGCACTCGTACCTGTTCACCGGCCCCCGCGGGATCGGGAAGACGAGCACCGCCCGCATCCTCGCCAAGGCGCTCAACTGCGCCAAGGGCCCGACCGACTCCCCCTGCGACGCGTGCCCTTCCTGCACGGCGATAGTGGCCGGCAACAGTTTGGACGTCCTCGAGATCGACGGCGCCTCGAACCGCGGCATCGAGCAGATCCGCGAGCTGCGGGAGAACGTGAAGTTCGCCCCCGCGTCGAGCCGCTACAAGATCTACATCATCGACGAGGTGCACCAGATCACCTCCGACGCGTTCAACGCGCTCCTCAAGACGCTCGAGGAACCCCCGGCGCACGTGAAGTTCTTCTTCGCCACCACCGAGCCGTACAAGGTGCCGTCGACGATCCTCTCCCGCTGCCAGCGTTTTGATCTGCGGGCGATTTCAATCGGGGAGCTCGTGGACCACCTCGCCCGCATCGCCGCCTCCGAGAAGATCAAGATCGACGAGGAGGCCCGTTTCGCCATCGCCCGCTACGCGCAGGGGAGCATGCGGGACGCCGAGAGCATCCTCGACCAGCTCGTCTCGTTCGCCGAGGGGACGGTCACCGGGGAGAAGGTGATCGCGATGCTCGGGATGGTGCGCGAGTCGGTGCTGCGCGACATCACCGAGGCGCTCATCGCCGGCGACTGCCGCCGGGGTCTCGAGCTCATCGACGCGATCGCGTCGGAGGGCAAGGAGCTCACCCTCTTTTTCTCGGACTGGATCGGCTACCTGCGGTCGATCCTGCTCTCCCGTACGCTCGGCGGGGACGAACACGCGGCGGGCCTCTCGGCCGAGTCGTGGAAGGCGGTCAAGGATTACGGGGAACGGTTCGCGCTCGACCGGCTACTCTACGTGCTCGACCTGTTCACAAAGGCGGAGGGGCGGATGCGGCGCTCCCTCTCGCCGCGGATCCTGATTGAGCTCGCCTTCCTGAAGGCCGCGCGCTCCGGGGAACTCGCCTCGGTGGGGGAACTGCTGGAGAAGATCCGCCTCCTCGAGGAGCGGCTCGGCGGGAGGGACGGCGGCCCCGCCCCGGGCGGCCGCGGCGGACGGCCCCCGCGGCCGGAGCCGTCCGGGGGCGATCCGCCGCCGTTCATCGCCCGCAGCCGGGAGGCGGAGAGGAAGGAACGGCCGAGCGGTCCGCACCGCGTCCCTCCCCAAGAGGCCGTTTCCCACCCCGCGCGGCCTCGAGGCGCGGTCGCGGTTCCGATCCCGCCCGCGGGCGGCGAGCCCCGGGAACGGCCGGCACACGACGCGCCGGGGGCGGAGCAGAACCCCGGGGCCGCCTCGCGGCCCGCTGTTGCGATGAAGTCGGAGGAGCTGCTGGCGCGCGTGCGGGAGATCTGGCACGACGTCCTCGACCGGGTCGGGATGGTGAGGCCCATGCTCAAGTCCTGCCTCATCGAGGGGACGCCGGTCGCCTTCGAGGACGGGGTACTTCGGATCGAGTTTCCCGAGGAGCGCGCCTACCAGTGCGACTCGCTGGAGCACCCCGGCAGCAAGGGGCTCGTGAAACGGGTGCTCGGCGAGCGGCTCGGCGGGGAGATCGGCGTGAAGTTCAGCATCGTCAGGAAAGCGGCGAAGGAGGAGGGGCCCGGGCGCCCCGCCGCCCCGCGCAAGGAGATCCAGAACCTGAAGAAGAACCCGATGATCCAATCGGCGATCGAGATGTTCAAGGCGCAGGTCGTGGAAGTGAAGAGATAGCGGACCGGGGCTCGGGAAAGGACGACGGATGCAGAACCTGTTCGGAATGCTCAAGCAGGCGCATCAGCTCAAGCGCGAGATGGGAAAAATCAACGAAGGGCTCGCGGCAATCGAGGCGGAAGGCACGGCCGGGAAAGGGGCGGTCAGGGCGGTGATGGACGGGCAGATGAAGCTCACGCGCCTGACGATATCCCCCGAGCTCCTCGCGCGCGGCGACGCGGAGGCCCTCGGCGGCCTGGTCCTCGCCGCGGTGAATCAGGCCAGGGAACGGGTCCAGAAACTCGCCGCCGACGCGATGCGCACCCTCGCGAACCTGCACGGTCAGCACTGAGGGGCGCGCCCGTCGCACCGCCGGATGCCCATGCGATACCCCCTCTCCATCGCCCGGCTCATCGAGGAGCTGATCAAGCTCCCCGGCATCGGTCCGCGCAGCGCCGAACGGATCGTCTTCCACCTCCTCAAGGCGCCGGCCGCCGACTGCGACCGGCTCGCCGAGGCCCTGCGCGAGGTCAGGAAGAAGATCCACCACTGCTCGGTCTGCTACAGCGTGGCGGAGAGCGACCCGTGCCCCGTCTGCTCCGACGCGCGCCGCGACCCGGCAACGCTCTGCGTCGTCGAGCGCCCCGCCGACATGATGGCGGTGGAGAAGTCGGGAGGGTACCGCGGGCTCTACCACGTCCTGATGGGAAAAATCGCCCCGCTCGACGGCGTCGGGCCGGAGTCGCTGCGCATCGATGAGCTCGTGGCCAGGGTGAAGCGGGGCGGCGTCGCGGAGGTGATCATCGCCACCGGCTCCGACGTCGAGGGGGAGGCGACGGCGCTCTATCTCTCCCGCGTTCTGAAGCCGTTCGCGGCCAGGGTGACCCGCATCGCGCACGGCATCCCGATGGGGAGCAGCCTCGACTTCAGCGACGAGGTCACCATCAAGAGGGCCCTCGAAGGCCGCGCGCCGCTCTGACCCCCCGCCCCCCTCCCGCCGGCGCGGAGGGCGCGCCCGCCGCACCGCCGGAATGCGCTTTTTTCTTGCATTCTTCGCGGGTTCCTGTAGAATACGACAATCTGAAAGGAGGGGTGTGGATGAACAGAGCCGAGTTGATCGAAGCCATTGTGGCGAACAAGAACTCCGGAGCGGAGACGAAGGCGGCGGCGGCGAGAGTCCTGCAGGCCGTCCTCGACGGGATCGCGAAGGGGCTCAAGAAGACCCAGGTCGTCAGCCTCGTGGGCTTCGGGACGTTCAGGGTGAAGAATCGCCCGGCGCGCAAGGGCCGCAACCCGCAGACCGGCGCGACGATCACGATCAAGGCCCGCAAGGCGGTCGGGTTCAAGCCGAGCGCGGATCTGAAGAAGTCCGTCTGACCAGACACCGATTCGTCGGAACGCGGAAAACCCTCCTCGCGGAGGGTTTTCCATTTTCCACGGTCCGCGGCGCGGCGCTAGGCGTCGCCCGCGAAGAGCATATCCGCCTTCACCGCGTCGTCCACGGCGAATATGATGACCGCACTCCCTCCCCCGGGGGGGTGGCTCCCGTAGCAGTAGTTGACGTTGACGCGCGCCTTCGCCAGGCGCGCCATGGCCTCGCCGAGCGCGCCCGGCCGGTCGTCGAGGGTGAGCGCGAACACCACCCGCACGAGAACCCCGTACCCCTTCTCACGAAAAAGCCGCGCCGCCTCGCGGTCGTCGTCCGGGACCAGACGGACGACGCCGCCCTCCGTGAACTCGCAGACCGAGATCGCCTCGATGTTGATCCCGGCGTCCTTGAGGAGGGCGCAGAGCTTGGCCCCTTCGCC
>MTKZ01115596.1_pt1 | contig 23941 bp, 18 predicted proteins | sample 1042781 | NCBI WGS metagenome assembly MTKZ01 (sample SAMN06212207, study PRJNA360539) | anaerobic digester metagenome | biome: Wastewater treatment plant; material: sludge; isolation source: anaerobic digester fed with sludge from wastewater treatment plant | place: Denmark: WWTP Viborg ... | reverse complement strand
CGAGCTTCCTCCCCACGCGGTAGGCGACGTTGCCCAGGAGGTTGTGCTCGATGAGCATGCCGGAGTAATCGAAGTTGCACAGGGTCGGCGAGCCTGTCTTGCAGGCCTGGATCCACTCAACGTAATGGCCGGCCGAGGACGGGATCTCGACCTGAGGCGGTTTGAAGCCCCGGTAGTCCTTGTTGGGCAGCAGAATGTGCTTGCCGTAATCCGCCAGCAGTTTGCCGTCGTCGCCCACAAACAGCGCGCCGATGCCCCACGCCTTGAGGTCGATCCCGGGCGGCGACTCGGGACGTTTGTCCGCGTCGTACCTAGTCAGCCTCACCGCCGGCCGGTCGCCGCAAGCCGGATGCTCCCAGGTCGAAANNACGGTGAACCCTTGGCCTCGACGGTCGTCGGCTGGCGCAGATCGAGCGCCCAGAACGGCAGATCGATCAGATGGCTGCCCATGTCGCCCAGCGTGCCGTTGCCGAAGTCCCAGTATCGGTTCCATGTCAGGTTGCCGGGCAGGTAGTCCGGGCTGTACGGGCGGTACGGGGCCGGCCCCAGCCACAGGTCCCAGGCCAGGTACTCGGGCACAGGGTGGCCACCCTTGGGCAGGTCGCCGCCCGGGCCAACACGGTTGCACCAGACGTGCACTTCCCGCACCGGTCCGATGGCCCCGCCTTTGACCAGTTCGACGACGCGCCGATAGTTGTCCGTGGCGTGAATCTGGGTGCCCATCTGGGTGGCGATCTTGCCCTTGCAGGCCACGTACGTCTCGCGCACCACCCGGGCCTCGTGTACCGAGTGGGCCAGCGGCTTCTCGCAGTACACGTGCTTGCCCAGTTTCATGGCCATCACCGCCGCCAGCGCGTGGACCTGATCGGCAGTGCTGATGACGACGGCGTCGAGGTCCTTCTGTTCGAGCAGCTTGCGCCAATCCTGGTACGTCCTGGCCTTAGGGAACTTCTGCGACGCCTCGCCCAGATACCACGAGTCAATGTCGCAGAGGGCCGCGATGTTCTCGCTCTGCACGCCTTCCGTGTTGCTCTTGCCGCGGTTGTTGACGCCGATGATGCCGATGTTCAGCTTTTCATTCGGCGAGCCGCGCGTCACTACCAGCGGCTTGCGTTGGGAGGCGGCGCAACCGGCCAGCGACAGCCCGCCGGCCGCCGCCATGGCACTCTTGAGAAACTCGCGACGCGGGATGGGTCGTTTCATCTTTCGGCTCCTTTCAGATGTGCTCGGTCGCGATGCCGTACATCTGGGCGTAAGCCTGGAAATCTCGCACGTGCTTGCCGGTGATAAAGAGCTGGTGGAAGCCCTGGGTGTCGCGTACGTCGGGAGGACCGTCGAGCTCCAGCTCAACCGAAGTCCGGCAGCCGCCGGCCGGAGGCGTTTCGTAGTTCCTGATCACCTTGCCCTGACCGAGGATCATTCGGCCGGGCTCGACCAGTTCCATGACGGTCACGTCCGTGCCCTCGGGCCAGATCACTTGCAGTGAGACTCCCAGGTCGGACTCGGCGTGGCTGCGGAGGATGAACTTGGCCGGAGCCTTGTCGAAACCAAAAATCCGAGTGCCGCAGACGCAGTGGGCACCAATGAAAGTGTTATCCACGGTGTTGGGCACCGGGTCCTGGACGAAGCCCGGCTTGCCAAGAAGCTTGAGGCACAGTTCCTGTGACATGACCGGACGAATGTCGGCCTCGCAGGTGGCGGACACGCCGTCGTCAAGGAACTTGCACCAGGCCATGCACGGCGGCGTGGGAACCTTTCGCTCGGCAACCAGACCCAGGCAGTCCATGGTGATGCCCTGGCAGCCTTCCTCCTGCATAATCTTCCGCGCGGCAACGTAATTGCGAGCCGCATGGATCAGGTCCTCGTCCGTCGGCTCAACGATCCTGGCGGCGGCTTTCTTGTAGTCATCGGCGATTGCCCGCACCTCGGGCGTCACCTGAACGGTCGCCAGAGCCTCGACGAACCGCTCCCGCGGCAGGAACTTGAGCGACAATCCGAGCGGTTCGAGAACCTGTTCCTCGCCCTGTTTGCCGGCGAGCACCGCGATCTTCGTCCGGAGAATATCATGGTGATCGCGAACCATCCGCAAACCGAACCGGACGGGGTTGAGGTCGAAATCAGCGCAGGAGGCCAGATACACACCCGCCTGTTTGGCAATCTTCTGGATATGACCGGTGAAACACACACCCAGCGGGGCAAAAATGATGGTCGGGATTCCGGAGTCGGCAATCTTGGCAACCTGGGGCCAGTTCTGGAAATGCAGCGGAAAAACGATGGTCCCATCCAGGTTGGCGGCCTTGGCCTCGGCGATAAACTTGTCCGTCGCGGCATCATCGTGCAGGGGCTCGTCGACCCAGCTCACGCGGATCTTCATGTCGGCCGCGAACTGGCCGACCAGTTGCCTGCACTTGTCCATGAACGAACCGCACATGTTCTTGTCCCAGGCCGTGCCGGGCCAGCCGAGCCAATAGTCCTGTTTGGGCCGAATGAAAGCCGCCCGAACCTCGGGCATTTCCCGGTTTGTCGTCGGTCGCGAGGCGGCCGCGCCGGCAGCTTGGACCTGACGCGCGAGCAGGCCGCCGATGATGGCCGTTCCGGCAGCCGATGCCAGCATTTCACGACGTGAGAAACCGTCACACGAACTGAGGCAATGATGACACATAGGTGAGCTCCTGTTTGCGGATCGACACCCTCTACGCGTGCTGTCGCATACGAGCCGTCACCGCACAATGGGTCCGGCAAAGACTCCGTGTCGACATCATAGCCAACGGAGACGAGGATCGATAATCAACGATCACCGCTCGTTCACGTGGCAGACACGGCCGTCACGTTGCCCCTCGCGGCTCAGCCCTTCCAGAACCCGGCCAGTCAATGGAAGGCAGCCCCTTCCGCAACCGCCGTTCACTGCGGCGAGCACCCCAGTTCGGCCGCCACGGCCGTCATCTCGCCGATCATGCCGTCAACCAGTTTAACGGACTCGCGCATAATGCCCGCCCGACCGCCTTTGGCGGGCAAAGCATCCTCCCAGGCCGTCAACGCTTTCCGAGTCTGATCCAGGCTGTCCACATACATCTTGAAATACTGCTTCGCGGTCTGCTTCTTCGGCCCTGCGACGCCGTCCGACGTGACGACCTGCTTCAATTCCCAGAGAGCCTTGAGGGAGTTGATATATCCCTGCACGGCCAGGCTTTCTTGAATGAACATCTCATCGCCCAGTTCCAGGGCAAGCCGGACCGCTCGCTTGGCCTGCGCGACGTCGCGGTCAAGTTGCTCGACGGTCTTGATATCACCCCAGGGCGTCGGGTACACCTCCCAGAGGACGTAGCCGAGATCGGACAATTTGCCCTGTTTGAGCAGGTCGGCAACCTTGCCCGGCACGCCCCGTTTCTCGCCCGCGGGCCATTCGCTGCCGTAGACGTCCCATGCCACCGGACCGTGTGTGTCGGACCATTCGGCAAATTTCTCCGGCTCCTTCATGCCCCGGCGGACTGCCCACGAGAGGGCAAACTCGCGCGGAGACCGGCCCTTGGCATTCCAGCCCCACTCGGCCGCCGCTTCGGCGTTGAAGGCCACATGGTGCAGCCGCGGGACGGCATAGCCGAGATAGCCGCAGAGCTTCTTGTCGACGAACTCGTTCATGCGGTAATGCATGAAATGCGCCCCGGTGAAGGGCTGCCAGCAGCCGACCAGAGCGCAGGCGTTTGTGCACACGCCGACCCAACGCCCCTTGCGGGCCGCCTCCACCAGGTACGGGCGAATCATCGGCTTCTCGCTGGCGTTGTAAGTGAACAGGCTGTGGTAGTACCACACTTTGACTTCCGGCGGCAGTTCAGCGAACACCTCCGGGTTGCTCTTCTCGGTCTCCTCGCTGGTCAGGACGCGCAGACCCAGGTCCGGCTGTTTCTCAAGCGCTTTCTTCCAGGCCGCGACGATCACCCGCGCCTCCAAGACGTTATGATCCGCCTTGCGGCACTTCTCGCACTGACAGCTCTTCTGGCCGCCGAGGTTCTCGGTCATCCAGACGTCGACCTCGCGGACGCCGGGCTTTTCCCGCCAGAGAAGAAGCCATTGAGTGAGCAGATCCTGAAAGATGGGGTTTGAGTAGCAGATGGCCCCGGGCTTGGCGTCCTTGCCTTGAAGCTCCGGATAGGCGTTGAAAACACCCCCATTCCCGAGCTGCTCCAGGTGCAGCACGACCGGAACAGGATTGATCCCATAGGTCGGCCCCTCGTCGATCATTCTCTGCTTGTACGGGGCGTAGCGAACGAAGCACTGCTTGTTCTCGTCGACCCCGGTCGTTGAAATCTGCTCGTCGTAGTTCATCTTCCGATCGGACATCCAACGGATGTGCTCCGAGCTGTCGCCGCCCCAGAATCCGCGATCTTCAAGATCCGGCCAGTCGGTAATGCTGACCAGCGGGATCTGAGCACGATCGCCGGCCGGACCGGCCTTGAGCAGTTGCTGCATCGTCTTGGCGGCGTAGTACAATCCTCTCGGCCCGCCTCCGACCAGCAGCAGACTGCTGCCTTCCATCGGGACGATGCGATACGACTGGTCGCGGTTGGGCAGCTTCGCCAGGACCGATTCCTGCGGGTCGATCTTCAGAACCAAGATGAATGACGCATCGGGAACCTGCCGCGGTGGCGTTCCCAGGCACTCATGCAACTCCTTGCGAGCCTGAAGGGCCAGCGACTCCTTGTCGCTATGTAAGTAGATCCCAACCTGGCTCACCGGCACTTCCACCTTTGACACGAACTCGATTTTCTTGGGCAGCGGAACCAGGTGCCGCGTCCAGTTCAACGCCTCTTCCTGAGATACGGGCTGAGACGGGGCCGGAGCCGCCGCCGCAAAGGCCACACACAGACAGATGATCGCGTTTGCCAACAGGTATCGCCTCATGAACGCCTCCTTCGGGCTGATCGATTCAGGATTCAAATCCTCGGCCCCGACGGCCAGGGATTTGAATCACCAGGGCCGCGGGATTGTAACCGAGGCCTTTCGTGGAATCGATGGACCCGGTCACGAGGTCTGGACGCAGACTTCGCAAGAGGGTACCCGACCTGCAAACACGGCCGCTTCGTGCCGCAGGCGGCTGTCGGGTGGTTTCGGCACAACCGGAGTCGCGTTAGAATACGACCGGCCAGTTGCATACCGGGTACTCCGCAGGACTGTTCGCCGGCTATGCTGCTCCACGGAAAGCCAAGCAGAACGAAAGGACAATTTGATGCACCGAGATGTTTGTATCCGACGCGAGATCCTGTTCTTCCTTGCGACAGCAGGGTTGTGCATATTCGGGCATGCGGCTGCGGGCCAATTGCCTGCCCAAAGCCCGATTGATGTCGGTTCTCAGCGCCAGGTGTTCATTGACAAGACCTTCCTGGCCAAATCGGAGAACGTCGAATTATGTGTGCACCCGCCGCGCAAAACCGGCGAGATGAACATCAAGCCGGAACACGAATGGGAGAAAGGCGGAATCGGTCCCTACAGCAGCTTTCTGCATGACGGCGACACCTACCACGCCTGGTACCACGCCATGGACACGGTGCAGTGGGACAGCGGCCACGGACGAGGCTCCGTCTGCTACGCTCGCTCGAAGGACGGCATTCATTGGGAAAAGCCCACCGCCGGCCTCATCGAGTACAACGGCAACCGCCAGAACAACATTGTCATGGGGCACGGCGCGAACGGCACCACGTTGGGTCAGGATGGCGGCATGGTCTTCCTGGACCCGAACGCTCCGCCAGATCAGAAGTACCGCATGGCGGTCCGCTTTGGCGTCAAGAGCGAGCGGGGCGGGATGCACCTGTTCTCATCGGGCGACGGCATCCACTGGAAGCCAACGCATCCTTCGGTGGTCTATGCCTTGGCGGACGAAAAAAGCAACCACCTGGACTCGCAAAACGTCATGTTTTGGGACGACTGCATCCACAAGTACGTCGCGTACGTTCGCTATAACCGACCGAAGGAGCAAGGTCGTGCGCGCACCATCGCCCGAGGCGAGTCCGATCACCTCGGCGATTTCCCCCCCGTGCAGCAGATGCAGGTTGTCTTCCAGCCGGACGAAAACGACCTGATGGAGGACGGCGTGCCTATGGTGGACTTCTACATGAGTGCGGCCGTCAAGTATCCCTGGGCTGACAGCGCGTACTACATGTTCCCGACGGCCTATTACCACTACACCGGCATGCTGCCGGAGTTCAAGAAAGAATGCCCGGCCAACGCCGGCCCGCTGGACAGCCAGTTTGCCGCCAGCCGCGACGGTATCAAGTGGGAACGATACGACCGGCGTCCCTTTGTGCCGCTGGGGATGAAAGGCGAGTTCGACTGGGGCTGCGCCCGCGTGGTCTGGGGCCTGGTGCCGGACACCACCGGCCGCGAGATGTTCATTTACTACCGCGGCGGCGACTGGCTGCACGGATGGGACCGCGACGAGCGGAACAAGCGGATTCTGACGGAAAAGGGGCTGGACGCAAGCCGGAACATCGCGGTTCTCAGCCGGCTCGTCTCCCGCCGCGACGGGTTCGTTTCTGTGCGGGCTGCTTACACCGGCGGCGAGTTCATCACGCCACCGCTGGTGTTCGAGGGTAATCGCCTGGTGATCAATATCGATACCTCGGCGACTGGCATTGCGCGAATCGGCATCCTGGACGCGGACGGCCAGTCCATCGATGGCTTCTCGGCCGAACAGTGCGACCTCATCCACACCTGCAACGAAATCAGCCGAACAGTCTCTTGGCAGGGCAACAGCGATGTGCATTCCCTGGCCGGCAAACCCGTCAGGCTGCGGTTTGTCATGCGCGACTGCGACCTGTACGCGTTTCAGTTTCAGAACATCGCCAAGTTCGGCATCTCGCGGTAGGCGGAAACACAGGAAATAGGTCGCCGGCGAATGTAAACCTTGTGGGCGCCATCGGATAAACCCTGGGCGCGGTCGCCCTCTGTATCAGGCCGCATCAGAAGAGCCAGATTCCTTGGTTTTTTGCTTTACAGCCGCCTTTTTTGCCTTTTACAATACCAATATAGTCAGAATCAGCGGCCGGAGCCGGTCGCGCGTCAGGACTACTTGACCTGAGCCAATCGAGGCGATGCGGGGCGAAATAGCGACGACCGCGCAGCCAGGGAATGTGCATCTCGCGAACGTCCGGGTAAGCTGATTGTGGCACTGAACTGATCGCGGAGAGGCTTCTACAAGAGTCGTCCACGTCCACCTGTTAAACAGGTGACAAGGGAGGGTGAACATGGCTCTCTGCCCGCTACCGCAAGCTCTTCTGGTAGCGGCGATCGGATGGAACCGGCATACGAAGACGTGAATCGGGCGGGCCGTTGCCTCTTTGGGGCAACTTGGCTGACACGGTATTTCAGGGCGTTTTGGGGTAAAGGAGAAAACCGATGCGAAACTGCACACTGTTCATGGCCTTGGTAGTCGCTTGTCTGGCATTCACACCCGCCGCCTCGGCCAACCTGCTAATTAACGGGGGCTTCGAGCAGGTAGCAACGTACCCGAATTGTCCTCCGGGTTGGGCAAGAGCGCCGGGCACCAACAACTGCCTGTCGGATGGTACGACACATATGCCGTCTCCCCTCAATTATGAGGGCGGTCATCGTGGCTCCTCGGACATCGGCAGCAATGGCAACGCAAAGGCAACTGTTTATCAGACCGTAACCGTACTGCCCGGTGCCACGCTTCACCTGAGCGGGGCCATCGCCGGGGCGACAAACTGCCAAGTCAACTGCACGTGGTTTCTCCGGCTGCACGACGGCCCCAGCTACGACCCTGCGGTTTCGCCGGTGCTCGACCAGTTTCAATTCACCGGACAGTATTTCTACAACTGGCAGGTGGCCAACCTCACCGGTGTGCCCACCGGCACACAGGTGACGGTAGCCTGGGGCTACGACGTCCCGTCATCATGGAAATATGAGTCCACCGCCGTTCATGCTGACGCTCTGAACCTCACGCAGGACCAGCCGACCTGCCAGGGCGGCGACCCGGCCGTGATCGCCTTCACGCCCGCCTTCGGGGCCAACAACGGCCCTTGCCCCATAACGGTGACCGGCACGGGCTTCGCGGCCGACTCCCAGGTCAAGCTCCGCCGAATCGACTTCACCGACATCGATGCGACGGGCGAGGTCGTCACCGGGGACACTCAGATCACCTGCACACTGCCGCTGGCCGGCGCGGCCATGGGCAAATGGAGCGTCGTGGTCACCAAGCCGAACTGTAACGACGGGATTGCATCAACCGACTTCATCGTGGCCAACGTGGACATCGATAACGGCAGCTTCGAGGACCCATTCGCCCAGCCGGCCTGCCCGACTCCGACCCAGCAGAGTGCGCCCTCCGGCTGGCTGGAAATCGGCGTGTCCACCCTGGCGAACCACCTGGTGCGGGATTCAAACCAGTACGTGCCTAGCTGCCCGCTGCCGGAGGGAGACCAGTACGCCTCGATCCTGGTGCCACAGGGCACCTCAATTGGTTTCTGGAGCGTGTACCAGTATCTCGCGGTCACGCCGGGACAGCCGCTGTCGGTGTGCGGCAGCTTTGCAGGCGGCGGGCTGACCACGGTGAAACTGATCATCCGTGAGGGCGACGAAAATGGCCCGGTAATCGGTGAAAGGCTCATTGAGGACCGTACAGGCTGTCCGGTGCACGGGTACGACTGGGTCCCGGGCTGCGTAACCGCCCCGTCCCCGACCAGTGGGCTGGTCACCCTCGATTGGCAGCTCGTGCCTCACCGTTCGGGCTCTTACGTCAACGCTGCTCACGCCGACAATCTCCGGATCACCACGCCGGCGGCCGAGGTGTGCGACAATGGCATCGACGACGACGGCGACCGCCGGACCGACTGCCAGGACCCGGACTGCTCGGCGTTCCCCGGCTGTGAGACGCCGCCCGCCGAGATCTGTAACAACGGCCTCGATGACGACGGCGATGTGCGCATCGACTGCGACGACAGCGATTGCGACTCGGTCTGCGTCGAGATCTGCAACAACGGAGTTGACGACGACAACGACTGTGACGTGGACCTTGACGACAGCGAATGCGAGGACTGCACCAACAACGAGGACGACAATGGCAACGGGCTCGTCGACTGCGACGACCCGACGTGCCTTGGACACGAGTTATGCCCGACCGAGATCTGCACCGACGCTAAGGACAACAACGACGACACCCTGGTCGACTGTGCCGACCCAGGCTGCGCTCAGCATCCGCACTGCAAGGCCAATGATCCGTTTGCCGACGCCGACGGCGACGGCGACGTGGATCAGGCCGACTTCGCGGTGGTGCAAGGATGCTTTACCGGCACAGGCGGGTTCCCCGACCCGCTGCCGCCGATCCCGATCGGTTGCGGCATGTTTGATCGGGACCGCGATCTGGACATCGACCAGAGTGACATGAATGCGTTCGAGTTGTGCGCGAGCGGTCCGGGGATCCCGGCCAGCACCGCTTGCGACGGCGGCGAGTAGCCGACATCGCGACTGCCGTTGATCGACAAATCCCAGACTGGCGGGGACACCACCCCGCCGGTCGTTCTTTTGCCTTGCGCGGGCATCGAAGGGCGGCACCGCCACCCACGCTTTCTGCTGAACTCCCCCGGTGAAAACACTAGCCGGTTGGACGCCCCGAGACCCGGTGACGCACCGGACTGATTGGACCGCCATATTACCGGGCGACTTGCGTCCGTTCCTTCCGCCGAACCGCCAACCTCGCGCGAGCTGTTGACAGGCAGTGTGCTGCATCGGTGCGCCTGATGCTAAACCATCCTCCTACAACAGCTTAAAATGGTGGCCGGGCAGATGCCGGATCGCCCCTGCGAACGGCGGCCATAAGCGAGCTTGTTATGGGCTGCTTTTGACGCAACTAATTACAGTTTATGGTTGACTTTCAACCGTTCATCGGCTACTTTGATATGCAGTGATACGATGGCCTTCGGCAAAGCTCCCATGAGGGCGCAGCCATGACAGCGAGCGGCGTGCTTTGTGAGGGCCTTCTAACCGACCTCGAAAATGAGCTTCTGGTCGGGCAGCAACGCCCATCGAGGCCATGCGGTGGAGAACACCGCGCGAGCAGGCCCGTACGCAGAAACGAGGCACGGTTTCGCGGAGAGGTATACTCTTCCAGAGACTGAGACCCAACCAAAGCGCGATGGAGATGCGGATGGAAAGAGGCTCCAGACACAAGACAATCGCGCCTTCCCGTTTGCGTCGCCAGCGCATGCTGGTGAGTCTGCGTGATACCACACTTGAAACCACGTCTGTCAAAGGAGGTCAAACCATGCGACGATGTCTTTGGATTACGTTGGCCGTACTGACGGCCTGCGCCACTGGGTTCGGTCAGGAATTGCTGGTCAACCCCAGCTTCGCTATTCCCTCTCGAGCCGATTGTGGCTGGGACGATATTCCTAACCCCGTCGACCCAAACGTGCAGGACTGGCGGGACTCCACCGGAAACCTTCATCGCAACGACGGATACGGCGGGCCGCCGTGCCCCGCGGATTTCGCCTATATGGGATTCTCCGGGCAGCAGTTCAGTCGCTGGGTTTACCAGACCGTCACCGTTGACTCCGCAGCCGCGACCTATGTGCTCTGCGGCAAGTGGGGCAATACGTGCACGGACACGGCCCCGTTCCGCAAAGCCACCTTCGTGGTCGAAGTGCGCTCGGGAACCGACGTCACTCCGCCCGGACAGCCCGACGGGCTCCCTGCGAGCATTCTCTACCAGTCTAACGGAAACCCCGCTAGAGTCATCGAAGGCCCCGTGGCCGGTTCATTCGTCCATAATTACTGGACACCTTTCAGCTTTTCGATCGCTAAGCCCGACGGCATCACCCAGATGACCGTCGTCTTGCGCTGCGCTACCGATGCTTACGGCGTTGCCATGCATGTGGACGAGATGTCGCTGGTCGCCAGTGACGCGACACTCACCAGCATCGACTCGGTCGATACGCCCTTCGGGGTCCGCGGCACGAATCCGTTCTCGCTGCAACTGACCGGCTCGGGCTTCATACAAGGCACCACGACCGTCAAGCTGTTTAACGGGCCTGGGCNNGATATCACCGCCCCGGCCGGAAGCGTGCAGGTAAACGGCGGGACCCTCACCGCAAGTCTCGACCTTAGCACCGCCGTGCTTGGGCAGTATTCCGTTCAGGTCAGTAACGGGAGCGATTGCAGTTCAGCATCGGTCGTGAACGGCTTTCGCGTCATTCTGCCCGCGGTGCCGGGTTTGACGAACACAAGCTTCGAGCTGGAGACGCTCCCCGGCGGCTGCCCAACCCCAACCGCGGGCCAGCCCACCGACTGGCTTGCGTGGGCCAGCGTCGACTGGAAGTGGCAGAACCGCTTGAACCGCGACGGCTGGATTGAGAACACCACACTGACTCCGCTTCCAAGCTGCCCCCCGCCGGACGGTGAGCACTACGCCACAATTGCCACCGACACCACGGGCAGCGCCTATGCGTACCAGACGCTGGCCGTAACAAACGGCACGCAGTACGTCTTCAGCGGCAGCTTTGCCGGGACAGGCAACTCCAAGCTGACACTCGAGCTCCGCGATGGCGGGCCGGATGGGACTCTGCTCAGTTCTTACGCGGTCGCCGACAATGCCGGATCGTTCTTTGACTGGACGCCGGGCGTGGTCAGCGCCACCGCTACCTCTGATGTTATGTCTGTCCTGTGGCGCGTAGAGAGCTACGGGGGCGGGCAGACGGCGGCCCATGCGGACGCCCTGGTCCTGGAGGTGTGCACGACACCCATCACCGTGACCGGCATGAGCCCCCAAGAGGTGGACAACACCTTGACCGATCCGCAGACAGTCTACGTCAACGGCTCGGGCTTCGCCGGCACTCCTGAGGTGACACTGATTCGGCAGGGCGGCACGATCCCGGCCACCGTAACCAATGTTACCGCCGACCAAATCACTGTCACTGCCAACATGTACGGCGTGCCTTCAGGCAGGTATGGCGTGATGGTCAAGCAGGGAGGCTGCATGGCCACGCTCTCGCCCACCGACCCTGGCGCGATACTGGTAATAGGCGACTTCGTCAATGGCAGCTTCGAAGCTGGCGATCCGGGCAACAAGGCAGACATGCCGGGCTGGGGCCTCCTGGTGGAACGTCCCGGTGCCACCATCGAGAAGACTCAGTCGGGAGCGAATGGGGCCGTGTTCGGCGGGATCGATACTGCATGGGATGGCCAGTTCTACGCAGGCCAAGCGGTGGGCAGCGGCGACGCTTTCCATGTTGCTCTTTACCAGGTCTTCAGGACCGTCCCGGGGACCGACTACAGCGTGAGCGGCGGCTACTTCGGCGGCATCGGGCCGCCGGGCGACGACCCGGTGACCCTGGGGCTTGCCTGGTGGGAGGTTCTGGTCGTCGATGGCAGCAACGTCAGCATCGCCGACATGAACGGCACCGGCGGCACGCCCACGCAGATCGCCAAGAAAGAGCATCTGGCGGGCGAAGCGGGCATGTCGTTCCGCGAAACCTTCACCGCCGACTTTACGGCGCTCAGCGAGGCCACCACGATCTTTCTGAAGTGGGGCTATGTGCCCGGCGACTACGCCACCCACCTGGCCGGCTGGGATAATCTGGCCGTCACATCGACATGCGTCGATCCGTTCGCCGATACCGACGGCGACGGCGACGTCGACCAGACGGATTTCGCAGTGTTCCAGCTCTGCTACACTGGGGCTAACCAGACCCCGGTGCCAACCACACCAGAGTACTGCAAATGCCTCGACGTGGATGGGATCGACAACCAGCCCGACGATGACATCGATCAGGGCGATTACAATAAGTTCGATGCGTGTGCCAGCGGTCCCGGCATCCCGGCCGACCCGTCCTGCGATGATTGACCGGCAGAACGTACGGCCGACAAAAGAACCGTGAACTCCGACCGGCGGACGCAGGAGCTCCGCCGGTCTCTTTTTGCGCGGGCTTCGCCTCCGGCAGACGGGCAACCATTCGCTGTCGAGGATATCACCTGCAAGCGGCCTTGACGGGCTACGACAAGGCAGGCTCCAGTCCCAGCTTCACATTGTGATTCTTGATTCCCCGGCGAGACGCTATGCAGCGCTGGGTCAGTACCGGTAGTAATCCATGATATCGAAGTAGTTTTCGACGACCCAGCCGGAACCATGATAGCTGCGGGTATCCATGAACCTCGTCTCCGCATGGAAGTCGAGGAACAGCACGTTGTGAGCCGAGAACCGGCCGTGCCAGCCCGTGCTCTGCCGCCCGTGAAAGAGATCCATGTACATGGCGCCATCTTCCACGAGGACGACCGACGACGGAGACGGCCGCTTCCTGCCCAGCGGCCGATAACTGTCCCACGGATTCGTGTAATAGCTGTTGCCGCAAAGGTCATAGAAAGGCCGTTCGCCAACAGGGTTCTGGAGCAACGGGCTGCCCACGTCGCCGGGGCATTCAAAAAGGGGCGTAGGCTGATCCAGCCCGGTGCCCCGATAGAGGTATCTGGTCAGCGGCCGGCCCAGGACCTCGAGCTTGGGCGGATCGTTCCGAATGGTGTGGATCCAGGCGGCCCGCCTGCCGCCCCAGTGGCAGTTTGTCCACGGGTACGGCCTCCTGCCGGGACCGGGTTCGCGAACCAACCCGATCAACCTGTCGAGGTACCAGACTTTGTCCGCGGGCCCGACCGGCAACCAGCCGCGAGAAGCTTCCTGGTAAAGCCTCATGGCCGACCCGATGCTCCGCAGGTTGGCCAGACAAACCGTGGACCTGGCTTGCGTGCGCGATCGCTCAAGCGACGGCAGCAAAATGGCGATCAGCAACGCGACGATCGCAGTCGCCACAAGCATCTCGATCAGTGTGAAGCCTCGACGGCCTGGAGTTGTGTACATGGTCCACTCCGCTGAGGGCCTGGGCAAGATTGCGAAATGGAGCTTACCTCAAGCGCTGTCAGCATACCATTCGGCCGACCCCTTGGGAAGAGCTTGCCCGTCGGTATTTCGGCATTTCCGGCCTGCCGGCTCAGCAGCGGCGCGAGAAACCAGGAAGCGAGCCCACTTTGCCCCCCTGGCATCGAGGCCACTTGCAGAAATTGGGGCCTCCTGTGCGTATGTAGCCGTCCACCCAACATGAGACGACCGCAGCCCATTTACTTTAATTTTTCCATCTTGAATTCCTTCCGATCCCTCAGCACGTCGCGAAGTTCTTCGGCGTCTGCCGCCGCGAGGTGTTTGGCCTCGGTCTCCAGCGGTGACTGGCTGATTCCCTCTACGTATACGCGCCCGATCTCTCGCCCGTCGGCTCCATCCGCGAAGCTGACCAGCAGGTCCAGACGAGGTTCCTTGCCAAACAGGTANNGCCGGGGAAATGACGCCGGAGCTTCTCGTGAGCGAATGCCTCGCCCAGGGCAAGCCGCACCTCGGAAAGGACATCGAATGTGCAAACCGGGCTGACGTCCGTTGTCACCCGCCCTACCGCAAGGGAGCGATACGGCCGAACAGCATCCGCCGAAAGCCCCTCTAACGGATAAGTCTTCGCCTGGGCTCCGGTGAAGACCTTCATGCTCATCTTCGCCCCCGACATGGCCGCGCTCATCGGGTTGCACCCGACCACACCCAGAAGTACAACGATCCCGGCCGCTTCCCGCAGGATTCGCACATGCCGCGGATTGCTCATGTCGGAGTCTCCATCTCGTCCCGTGAAGGCCTCTCGAATCGCTCCCGGATGCGCCGGCAGAGCGATTGCACATTATCCAGCTCGGCCGCGTGACAGAAAAGCCCCGGCGGTTCGTTCCTGAAGAGATAGTGGCTGACCAGCCAGATCTGCTCGCTGAGGTGTTGCAGGTCCTCAGCCGCCTCCCGTTTTCGGCCTCGGTCCGATGCAAAGGCGGAACACCAGCGGGGCACGGCTTCGTCAAGTTTCTTGAGCGAGACCGGATCACCGGGCTCAATCGAGCCCCCGACAACGAAGAACGGCTTCACCGTTATCCTGCCGCGACCGCGCTGAACAACAAGGTAATTGAAGCCCTCGACCGGTCTGACCAGCCGGAATGCCGCCTGCTCGACGGCTCGGGCTCGCTCGATCCGCTGCTTCACGGCGGCCGCCTTCTCATATGCCCATTCACCCGCCAATTGCCGCATCTGCCGCTCCCACTGACTGAACGCCGGCTCGCGATCGCCGCCGGCAAACGCCAGCGCCGCCCGGATCATGCCGCGATACTGCTCCATCGGAATCAAACCGGCGCACGCTCCGAGGCACTTGCCCATCTCGTAATAGGCGCACGGCGGCCCATGCGGAGCCTGTTCGAGAACCGGGTGGCAGCGGCACAGGTCGAACGCGTCCTCCAGCACCTGGATGAAACGGTTGGCGTCGGGTTGCGTAGGGAACGGCCCGATCGCGGCGGTCCCCTCGGCCAGCACCTTGCCCGACAGAAATCGTGGGATGGAAGCCTCGGGGCTTACCTGAACGAACCATGCGGGGCCAAAGGAGAGGCTCTTGAGATAGGTATCCGGCATGATCTGCCGGGCCAGGCACAGATATCGATAATCCATCTCAAAGGCCGAGTGCGCCGGTTGCCAGCGGATTCTCCTGACGATCTCGCCGAGCCTGGCTTTTCGCCGCGACATTGCCGAGATCGGCTCTTCTGTTTCGACAGGCGGATCGAGCAACCGCCCTCGCAAGGCCCGCCTCAGGTCAGCCGCCGCCGACAACTGGACCAAGCGGTCCTGCTCGTCGGTCAACAGGTACACGCCCCCGCAGCCGGGAAAGGCCCTCGCAATCGCCGCCTGACCGGGCCGGGGACCAGCCTCTGACACGACCTGATCGGAGCCTTCGCCCACGATCTGGCCGGACGGATCCGCCGCCTCCTGCTTGATTACCGGAGGGGGCGGATAATCCATTTCATGAGCAAAAAGGTCACGCCATTCCACCGCCCTAGTCTACGCCCGCCACCGCCCACCCAACAACCCCCGGGTGCCCCTCGGCTTGCGTTGCCGTGAAGCAGGAAGCCGGTCGGTTCGCTCCGCCCGCGCCCCCGCTCCGCGCTGGAATCCCTCGCGGAATCGGTTTCGGGGCTTCGGCGGTCACGCACCGCCATCCAACAAACAGGAAGACCGTCATCCGAGAGTCAGCGACCTTCTTCCTGATCGCCGACCGCATCCCACGAATGGCGCAGCACCGGGACCAAACAAAGAACTCCAGCAGATGAACCTTGCGCACTCATTCTCTTCGCCCCTGGCCTGCTCTGGTGCCGATAACGAGTTCCTGGCTTTTCCGATTTCGCGTTCTGCCAGGATGATCTTGCCTCCGGGACCCCTTCAAAAGGGTGCCAGGACTTTGCCAGACTGCCTGAAGCGACTGGGACGCAGGCCAGGACCAGCGCCGACAGGCTGTCCTGAGAACAAACGATCCATCTCGCTGTCGATAGGGTAAACAAAGGATATGCCCTGCGCAGAGCAGCCGAGGCTGAGCGGTTCGCTGACGAGTGAGAACCGCCAGACGGCTCGGCCGGCTTCATTTCGGCCTCGAAGACCGAAGACCTTGAAAGAGCCAAAAAAGGTAGCCACAAGAGGACCCGTGTGGTATGATAGCCGGACGTGGCCGGGCATGATCGGCCCGTATCTGAGTCGCTCGCGGTTCATCTGTTTCTGGATGTGTCTCTCGGAGGGAGGACATATGTCACCACGCGTGGTATCGGCCCGGCTGTCGGGATACCCCCTTACTGGACTTCTCACGCTGGCAGGGCTCACCATTCTTCTCTGGTGTCCAACGGCCGCCCTCGCCCAACGGGCGCTGGGGATCGACGTATCCGCCTGGCAGGGTGATATCTCGCAGGCAAACTGGAACCGCGTCTACACCGACGGCGGTCGTCGCTTCGCATTCATCCGGGTCACCCACTACGGTGAAGACGACAGGGGCGATCCGGATTGGTACTACGATCAGAACTTCACCCGCGCGAAAGCGGCCGGCCTGCTGGTTGGCCCCTATCACTACGCCATATGGTCGCGTACGCCACAGGTCGAGGCCGAGTACTTCCTGACTTATGCCGCCCCCTACATTACCCCCGGCCACCTCCCGCCGATGCTCGACCTCGAGCTCAAGGACAACCCTGACGCCCCCGTCGGGGCGACGAGCGTCTGCGACTGGGCACGGCAGTGGATAGACATCGTGAAGGCACAGACAGGTGTCGAGGCCGGTGTTTACCTGAGCGCCAGCCGCACCAACACCTACGGCTTTTGTTTTAACCCGCTGCCCCTGCTGTGGCTCGCGGACTGGTGCGGGGACAACATCTGCACGGCGTGTGGCGACATCACCGATCCCGACACCCAGCCGGAGTACAGCTACAACCTCCCCCCCTGGGGACACAACAACTGGACGTTCTGGCAATACTGTTCGACCGGTTCGGTTCCGGGAATCAGCGGCAACTGCGATCTGGACGTGTTCAACGGCACGTACACCGAGCTGCTGACATATCTCATCGGCACCCCCAACGAGATCGTGCGTTCGCCAAGCTCGCTGACGCCCTCGGCCGTCGCCGGTCTGAACCCGCCAGCCCAGACGTTCACCGTGGCCAACGGCATCGAAGGAACAATGCCCTATAACATTACCTCGGATGTGACGTGGCTGAGTGTCAACCCGAGCAGCGGAGAGAGCACGGGGCCGACCGACGTTGACACAATCACGGTGACCTATTCGACGAGCAGTCTGCCCATCGGGGTTCACCCTGGAACCATTACCATTACGGCAAACGCCGCCTCCAACTCGCCCGAGACCATCTCAGTCACACTGACAATCCATCCCACGCCGGGCGATTTCGATGCGGACGGCCACGTCGACGCTGAGGACACGACCATCTTCATCGGGTGCCTCACCGGCGTGGATCCCGAGAGCATGGATCCGAATTGCACGAAGACCGACCTCGATCACGACGATGACATAGACCAGACGGACTTCGGCATCCTTCAGCAATGCATACGCGGTGCGTTAGCCCCGCCCGATCCCTATTGCGCGGATTGAATCCCGCTTCTCTCGGCGGCGGCAAGGGGAAGGCCGGACGTGGGCGTGGACGCCCGGACCGAGGCCCGTCACGATTCTTGGGCATCGGAGTGACACGACCCTGGAACAATTCACTGCCGTACCGGCCTACACTACCCCGCGCAGCCGGCTGCGGNNGCGCAGCCGGCTGCGGCGGGCGAAAGAAAGCCGGCGAAGCAGCCTCGCCACGCTGCATGAGCCTGTGCGTTGGCCGGCGGGGCTTGAACCGGCGCAGCTTTGACGAAATTGTGAGGCCGGCGGCTTCGCCCGGTCGCCGAATGCGCTAATCGATGGTTGTGCCGAAAAGTTGCACCCAGTACTGCTCGCCCAGAAGAGAAACATAGTGCCCCATGCCGACGAACGTATACTGTGTGTGAAGCATGTTGGCATTGTGGCCCGGGCTGCCTTCCCAGCCATTCTGAACCTCGGCCACCGATTGCTGGCCGTAGGCAATGTTCTCACCGATCATCATGGCGTGGCAGAAACCGGCGGTCACGGCCCGATCGAACGGACCGTCGCCGTCAGGATTGGTGTGATCGAAGAAGTTGCGAAAAGACATGTCCTGGGCGTGGGCCTGTGCAGCCTGTTCGAGCGTGTCGGAATACATGAGTGTCGCCAGACTGTTCTCAATACGATAGTTGTTCAAGGCGTTCAGCATCTGCTGCTGAGTATTCGTGTCCGGTATGCCGATCGGCTCGCAGTAACCCGAGTCGGTCACGCCGCTGTCATTGCCATCGTCGCCGGGAACGTCTGGAAATCCTCCGCCACCCGGCAGCGGAAGACCCTCGAGACAGGCCGGTAACGATACAAGCAGTCCGACAGCCACGATCCCACGGAGTAAGCCCGCCAGTAACCGCGTCATTTTTGTTCTCCCGCAGATGGATTCCCGGTCAAATAACGCCGGAGCCTACCGGTTCATCTCCAGATGCATTGTGCCGCCACGGCCACCGCCGCACAACGGCGCCGGAATCGAACGAGGCCAGGCAAACGAGAGCCGGGCAAAGCCCGATATGGACCCACGGATCCTCGCAGCCCGCCGCCCCCCCGATGCCTACTCGAAGGGTGTTCCGAAAAGCTGGACCCAATACTGTGTCCCGCTCGGCGCCGCGTAGTGTCCCATGCCGACAAAGACGAAGTCGGGTCTGAGCATATTGGCATTGTGGCCGGGACTGTTCTGCCAGCCGGCCTGCACCTCGCTCACCGATTGTTGTCCATAGGCAATGTTCTCTCCGACCAGCCTCGGACCGCAAAACCCGGCCGCAACCGCGCGGTCCATCGGGCCCTCGCCCTCGGGGTTGGTATGGTCGAAGAAGCCGCGGGCGTACATGTCACGCGCCTGGAAGTCCGCAGCCTCCTCCAGGGTATCGGAGTAAAGCAATTCGTCAAGCCCACTGGCCACGCGATAGCCGTTCAGAGCCTGGAGCATCGATTGCTGGATAGCGGTATCTGCTGCGCCGATAAGCTCGCAGTAGTCCGACTCGACGCCGCCCCCCGCTCCTCCGCCGTCGCCCGGGTCCCACCAGTCGCTGCCGTCGGACGAGGGCAGGTCGAAGCCGGTGCAGCCGGTCAAGCTCGCCCACCACAACCCGACGAGCCCCGCCGCCAGCACAATGCGATCCAAACACCTCATTGCCCCGCCTCGCTTCTCACGTCGGCGTCACAGGTACCACAGCGGCCGCACGTTCGACCATCGACTTCCTCAGGCACGACTCCGTCGGTGCAGCGCCCCAATCAGTATCCGGCCGGAGGCGATCGGATGCAAGACGTGGGTTTGAACCCTGGGCTCCGCGATCAGGAACAACAGCGAAAACTAATTGAATAAAGCGAGGTCTGAAGAATGCCTATTCCGCGTACTCCGCCACAAGCTGGCTGGTGGTCACAAAATGCGCGTTCTCCGCCTCCAGCCGGTCGAGCAGCGCGATGAAGGCATCCCAATAATCGGTGCGATCGGCGGCCCCGGTGTAATAGCCGTGGAACAGGGCGATCAATGGCTGATCGTTGGCGATCGCCTGGTCTACGCCGTCCTGCAGGACGTCGCTCCACTGCTCGCCGGTCAGCATCTCCGACGAGCCGGCAGCCAGATCGCACAGGTAGACGTCCGCCTCGCCCACCGGCACGACAGTAAAAGGCACGGCCTTGAAACTGTAATCCGCGGTCGTGACCGCGTAAGGGGCGAAGTCCGACTCATGCCCCTCGATGTACTGCAGGCCGGCTTTGAATCCGCAGTTGTACTCGAAGCCCAGCGACTCCAGCACCTTGTAGGTGTCCTCGTTCTGGCTGAAGTACTGCGGCCGGAAGCCGGTGATGGGCATGTATGTCCCGCAGGGCCGGCAGCCCTCCAGAGCCGTTTTGGCCCGCGTGAGCAGATCGAGTTGTTCCTCGTACGTCATGCTGGTCAGCGTCTCAGCCGAGTAGAACCCATGCAGGGTGATTTCGTGTCCTTTCTGGTAAAGACCTCGGATCAGCAGGGCGTTGCCCTTGTTCACGTAGTCGGCGGTCACAAAGATGGTCGTGTGGATGCCCCGGGCCTCAAGTTCGGCCATGATCTTGTTGAGACCCTCGGTGTCCTCAAGCTCCGCATCAACCTGGATGTTAACCGTCAGGCCGGACGGCGGCTCGGGATTCAACCATGGCAGATCACACCCTGAGGGAGTGATCGCGAGAAGTCCTGACGCAATGACAAGATCGATTCCCGTTCGATATGGCAAGAACATGGATCTCCCTCGAAAACAAGTTCGTTCATTGAAAGGCTATTGCTGTTTCTGCAATGGCGTCCACTTCACTTCCCGGAGCCGAACGGCCCGACCTGCCTCGACGCGGGTGCTCTTGGTCATCGTGCCCAACGTTGCATGCTCGTGCCACAACTCCAGTTCATACTCGCCGGCCGGCAGGCCGCGGATCATGAATCGCCCCTCGGCGTCGGTCACGGCAAAGAACGGGTGGGCCATGACGTGGCACCAGGCCGTTTCCCACGGATGCACGTCGCAGCCGATGCGGAACGCCTCCGGTTCGTTGAGCACCACCGTCTTGCTCATGTTCCGCTTCGGCAGCGTGAAGCTGAACTCCGGATTGCGTTTCGGGTACCCGTGCGGCACCTCGTTGATCTTGCTGCTGTTGAGGATCTCCAGCGGCTGGCCGGCCAGGACCCCGAACACGTGCGGGATGTAGAGACACCCTTTCTGGTCCAGGATCACCGGACGATCGGGCACCGGCCACTTGCGGCTCGCATCCAGCCCCTGCTTCACCGAAACGAACACGTGCGCGAGTCCGCCGGCCTTGCTGACCACAAGATCCTCAGGCAGCAACGGATGGTTGCGATACAGGGCGGCGCAGTTCGGATCGGCGCTGCAGTCAACGGGCGTGAGAACGGGCGCCGGACCGTCGAAAATGACCCGACCGAGCAGCGCATCGCTTGGCGGATCATTCCACGGTATCGTATCCGCCGGTCGGCTGGCCGGCCGGGAAGTGCTCACCGCCGCCCAGACCGCCCGGGCGGAGCTCATCGCGGCCAGCGCTGCCAGCATTTCGCGACGACGGATGGTCTGGCCCCGGCCCATCGGCACGCCGCAGATTCCCCTGCCCTCATCCTCTGGTCCCTGACCCATGGATGGAATTGTATCGCCCCCTATGTCACGAGCAAGACTCAGCAGTTGGCGTTGCGAGTACCGCCGGTTGACCAAGCCCTTCCACTGCGGTCGGGCGGCGAAGGGCATGCATGACATCCTCGTGTTCGACCGGGCGAGCACCCCCGCCGAAGAGATGCGGTTCAGCCTGCTCAAGCTCGATCGCTTTCCACGGCAAGCCTGGGATTTCCAGGATGTGATCCACCCGGCCGAGCAGGACCGCGAATACGGCTACCGGGCCCGAGCGGTCTGGAAAAAGTGCATCAGTCCGGAGGACGGTCTGGCCGAATATCCAGAGTGGGCCCGGTCTGTCGCTGGTCACCTGCCGACAGGCAGGATAGAATCGCCGGCAGCATCGGCAGCGTCACCCGGCCAGGAATAAGCCGGATCACTCGTGACGACAAGGAGGTTACATGATTCCGCTGACAAACCGATCCGTCCGCACGGCAACCTGCAACAGCCTGCTCGCTTTGGCCGGCGCACTCGGCGGCATGGCCGCATCGGCGTGGGCACAGGATACGGAGACAAGCTTGCGGCGAGCCATCGCGTGGCAGGTCGCACTTGAAAACGTCGGCTTCTCGCCCGGATTGATCGACGGCAACCCCGGACGCAAGACGAAGATTGCCACCTGGGAATTTCAGCGGGTTAAGGGACTGCCCAAGACCGGCGAACTGGACAAGGCGACCGCCGAGGCTCTCAAGGTGGATCCGGACGGGGCACTGATGCTTTACACCGTCGAATCGGCCGATCTCAAGGAGGTTGATCCCGTACCCCATAGCTGGCTGGCCAAGAGCAAGAAGAACCTGCTGGGCTACAGCGATCTGGAGGAGGCCCTGGCCGAGAAGTGCCACTGCACCCGCAGACTGCTCCAGCGGCTCAACCCGAACAAGAAGCTGAGCAGCCTCAAACCGGGTGACAAGTGCATCGGCCCGGTTGTCGCAAGCTCCGCCCGCCTGCCGCAGGCAACACAACTCGAGGTCAACCTCAACGACAAGATCATCCGTGTGATCGATCGCGACAAGCAACTGGCGGGGTTGTTCCACTGCTCCATCGCGGCCAGCAAGGCCAAGCTGCCGTCGGGCAATGCCAAGGTCGGGTTCATCGCTACCGACCCGGAGTACACGTTCGATCCCAAGATGTGGCCCGAGGTGACCGAGAAGATCACCAGCAAGCTGACCATCCCGCCGGGACCGCGAAACCCGGTCGGCCGCTGTTGGATCCAGTTGACACTTCCGGGCGTGGGCATGCACGGCTCGCCAAACCCTGAGATGATTGGCAAAACGGGCTCACATGGCTGCTTCAGACTCACCAATTGGGACGCGCTGCGGCTGGCCAAGATGGTCGGGGCCGGAACACCGGTGAAGTTCGTTGACACCCCGAGCGAGGCGGCACAGAAGAACCCATGAGCATGAAGGGCGTTGTTTTTGACTTGGACGGCACGCTGGCCGACACGCTGCCGGCGATCGCCGACGCGATCAACTACGGGCTTGCGGCAGTCGCAAGGCCCGAGGCATCCCGCGACGAGGTACGCCGTTGGATCGGAGAAGGTTTGCCGACGCTGTGCCGGCGGGCATTGCCGGAAGCGGACGAGCCAACCTTCGAACGCATGATGGCGGCCGTCTCGCAGCATTACCGCGAGCACCAGATGGACAAGACGGTGCCGTTCCCGGGCATCCCCGAACTGATGGATGAACTCGCCCGGCGGCACGTCCCCATGGCCGTCCTGTCGAACAAGCCGCACGTGTACACCGTCCCGATGACGCGGGGTCTCTTCGGCCGCTGGCCGCTTGTGGCCATCGAGGGATACAAGGAAGAAGACCGCCGCAAACCCGATCCAAGAACGCTTCTGGACATCGTCGCCAGGATGGAGGCCAGGCCGAGCGAGGTCATGCTCGTCGGCGACTCGAACACCGACATTGCCACCGCCCGCAACGCGGGGGTCATCGCCGTCGCGGCGACTTGGGGGTATCGCGATCGCGCGGAACTCATCGCCGCAGGGGCCGCTCACCTGATCGATGCGCCGGGACAGCTGCTTAAACTGATCTGACAAGGGTAGGGCATGGTCTGAATCGCCGAAGGCGATGGAGACCTGCCACGTGCATGTTGGACAACACCACGTCCATGAACACTCCAACGCCGTGCAGCGGCAGGTCTCGCTCCGCTCGACGCTGCCCTACCCCTCAGGTTGATCTCACAGACAAGGGTAGGGCACGGTCGGAATCGCCGAAGGCGATGGAGACCTGCCATGTGCATGTTGGGCAACACCACGTCCATGAACACTCCAACGCCGTGCAGCGGCAGGTCTCGCTCCGCTCGACGCTC
>MTKZ01010741.1_pt1 | contig 23972 bp, 21 predicted proteins | sample 1042781 | NCBI WGS metagenome assembly MTKZ01 (sample SAMN06212207, study PRJNA360539) | anaerobic digester metagenome | biome: Wastewater treatment plant; material: sludge; isolation source: anaerobic digester fed with sludge from wastewater treatment plant | place: Denmark: WWTP Viborg ... | reverse complement strand
AGACCGTTGGGGTCGTCAAGAGCCGTGAGACAGTCGGCATCGATACGCGAACCAGACAGCGCAACGGCCGGCGCGCCGCAGCAGCAGCGTACTGATCGCCGACTGCATGTCAGTTGAGATACCTGCCCGGAAGGCTCGTTATGCTGTGGTCTTCCGCTCGCGTCACGGTTCCTCGCGCATCGTAATGATGGCGGCCAGGACCCCGGCAATCGTCCCACCCAGCCACATGATGGCGCCGCCAAGCTGCTGGTCCGCCAGCGGCGAGCGGCCACCGAACGACGCGGCAGCGTAATGCGGATAGAAGGCGTGGCCGGAAAAGGTCAGCACCGCGGCCAGCAACCCGGACGCGAGCATGCTGATCGTCAGATACAGCACGCGCTGCCCGTTCGCTTTCAGATACCCGAGGCTCATGTTGTCATCGACGAGTGGACGCCAGAAGAGAACGAACGCCCCGATGAAGAGCATGTGCTCGACCGCGTGAATCCTTCCATTGGACAATTGAGCGTTGTAGATCGCAGGCACATGCCAGAACCAGAGCGCGCCCGACGACAGTATGAGTGCCGGCGCTGGCCGGGCCAGCGCGTTCAGCCCACTGACAATTCGAGACGATGACCAGGCTCGAAACAGAAGCGGCCATGCGATCGCGATCAGCGGCGCCGCGACGTTCATCAAGATCATATGCTGCAGCATGTGGGAAGAGAACGAACGATCGACAGCCGTATCGACGGGCGGCGAATTCATGATCAGAACGACGGCGATTCCGCCGATCAGAGCAATCCACTCCCGTGGCCGCGTGTCGCGGCGCGCGATACGCGCCGCGACCTGCACCTCCGGATCGGTCCTCGTCATCATGGCGTTTGTCGGGTCTCCGCGGAGCTGATCGCCTGCCAGGCCCGCCCGATCCCACGAGACATGTCGGCCATCAGCCAGAGGAGGCTGATCCCGATCAGCACCACAAATGGGACCGCGATCTCCGCGTAGATCTTCCACCCGGAGAGATAGACCGCGTAGCGACGGGGCACGCTATCCGCACCCGCGAAGAAGAACATGAGCACGAACCCGACGCCGCCGACACCGTAGAGCCAGGCAGCGATCTTCGAGCTCGCCCATTCGTGGACGTCGCCCAGGTCGCCGATCAGATAATAGAGGTACGCCCAGACGAAGCTGGTGACTCCGAGCAGATAGTACGTATGGAAGTGCCCCGGCACCCAGAGTGTGTTGTGCATGACGTTATTCGCCGGAATCGCAGCATCGATCACCGCCGCTATTCCGCCGAGTACCCACCCCCAGAAGCCTGTCACGATCAAGATCGACGGCACAGACCAACGCATCCCGCTGCGATAGATATGCGACAGGCTACCGATGATCGTGATCAGCAGCACCTCAGGCACGATCGACCAGGAGGCGACCTGTCCGAGAATCTGCAGACCGATCGGCTGCGAAAAGTCCTGGTAGAGATGGTGGGAGATCGGAGTCATCACAAGCACAATCGTCAGGTTCCAGGCAAGCACGATGAGCTTCGACGTGTGCCCACCACGTCCGGTGAAGATCGGGATAAGCGCATACACCACCCCGACTGCGAGATAGATCGTCAAGTTGGCAACCGCATGGCCGAAGAACATCAGGAAGTTCTTTGAGTAGAGCTTATTGATAGGCGCGATCCAGCCTGCCGCATCTGCAAGCAGAGGCAACACAACAGCAGCCCCGACGAGCCCGGTGATCATCCCGACGATCGAGACCGCCATCGCAGCCAGCTCGACCGGTTGCGGCACGCGCAGGTCAGCGGCGGCAGGGCCGCGCGAAAACAGGTATCGCCAGCCGAGTGCCGTTCCGATGCCACCGTACTTGCGCCGGAGCGTGAGGAACACATGGAGACAGTAGATAGCGAATCCGAGCCCGATGCACAACGCGCCGATGTACATCATCGCGCCCGCCCACACGTCCCAGGTTCTCCCGCTGAACGGGAGTGGGTCGAGCACCGTCCATGCGCCGGCGAAACGGCCGATCAGCACCGCATAGAGCAGGAAGGCAACGCTCAGTGAATAGACGAAGTAGGCTGCCCACAACCAGCGAACACTCAGCTTCACCGATCGGCTCAGAGCGGCGGCCATCGCGCCCATCGCGGCCTGCAACATCCCGGCAACCATCCCAGTGCCGTGAATGGTCATGATCCGATAGAACCAGTCGGGTGAGAGGACATACCATCCTGCATGGTGCAGACGCATCAGCAACCCAAGCAGACCCATGAAGAGGAATATGACGAAACCGCTCAGCATATATATCAGGGCAACCCGGAGTACTGCTCGGTCCGTCTGGCTGTACGCCGGGGATTCAAGCGGACGTGCATTCACAGCGCCTGGCTCCTTCGTGTCTTCGATCGCGGCTAGACGATGGTGAGCACGGCGACCATGATCTGGTGCCATATGCCACAGTACTCCAGGCAGCGAACCGTGTACGTGCCGGGCTTGTCGAACTCGAAGATGAGCTTGTTCGTGTAACCCGGCATCACTTGCGCCTGCGTCAGCAACACGCCGTCCGGACTGTAGATCGCGAAGTTGTGATTGACATCAACCGTCGTGAGCTCAAACTCGATCCGGGTGTTGGCAGGGAGCTGTTTCTCACCGATATCCCAGGCCCACTGGACGGCAGAGACCTTGACGGTCATCTCGGGCTGGCCGAGGGTTCGCCCGCGGACACTAGGGTATGGCATCCAGTACATGGAAACCGCCAGACCGACCAGCAACACCACGCCGATCGGGAAGACGAGACGTTTCCGCAGCATTGCGGTCTTCGCATTGATCGCTGGCTCCGGCGCGACCCGCCCAACGCTGAAGACGATCGCTAACCAGATGGCGGTCCAGATCGCGCCGAGAATAAGGAACAAGTACAGAAGATTCTGTTGAAGCATCTCACGCTCTTCTCGTCGAAGATGGCAATCGGTGAATCCAGCAGGCATTCACACGGTCGTCAGGGAGGCGGTCCCGATCGCGACGGGTCCGGGCGGGCTATGGCAGTCGGAAGACGGGCGGCCGGCCGACGCACGACAGTGATCTCCGCATGCAACAGGGCCGCGTGGCCGCGGAAATCCATCTGGCCAATAGCCCCGGGAACAACCGACCCTGGCCCGGCCGGGTTACCGCACCCCATAACGCGCGGGCGCACCCAAATTCGCTCGACTGATTCGTCGCGCACTTGCGAAGCCCCCCTGCCGATCTCGTATCGCCAGAACCCCCAGAGGCTCTATATCGTGTCGCGAGACTCATTGTCAGTGACTTTTGTCTCCCTGTCTAGCGGACGCAAGACAAGCGTGACCAGGTCACCACCACCGGTATCGCGCGCAACTCGGTATCCGACCGATCGTGTTGCCGGCGGTGAACCGCTCCGGGCGCATTGGACCAGCCGTGACGGGCGGTCCTCCCTCGCGTCAGGCAGCCTCCTGGATCGGATGACGCTACGGCAGGATTCCCACGATTCGTCCGTTACAATTGGGCCGATGAAAACACGAAGCTGCACGCCGCCGCCACGATCGTTACGCATCCTGATGATCGCGCCGACGTCGTTCTTCGCGGACTACGGTTGTCACGTCCGCATCCTGGAGGAAATCACCGCCCTGCAGCGCCTGGGCCATCGCGTCCGACTGTGCACGTACCACAACGGTCGCAACCTTCCCGGGATTGATATCCGTCGATCAGTGGACGTGCCCTGGCTCAAGCGGGCCGAGGTGGGTAGCTCACGACACAAGGCCTATCTTGATCTTGCCCTGTTCGCCGAGACACTGCGTCAACTGGTGGCATTCCGCCCCGATGTTATTCATAGTCACCTCCACGAGGGTGCTCTGATCGGTGGTGTCCTTGGCCGGCTCGCGCGCCGGCCAGTGGTGTTCGACTATCAAGGGTCGCTAACTGAAGAGATGCTCGATCACGGATTCATTCGCAAGCATGGCCTGCGCGAACGCTTCTTTCGACGGATCGAACGGCGGATCGATCGGATCGCGGACTCGGTTGTCCCGAGCGGTGTCGCGGCGAGGCGCTATCTCGAATGCAGCGGACTCGATCCGTCTCGAATTCGTGACATACCCGATGCCGTTGACCTTGCTCGATTCGATCCGATGGCAGCCAGCGCTGGCGGGCGCGCGATCCGTGAGCAACTCGGAATCCCTCCCGGCGCGCGCGTTGTTGTCTACCTCGGGTTGCTCGCAGAGTACCAGGGCACCTCGTTGCTGATCGACGCCGCCGCCAGCTATCTTCCACGCCATCCCGATGTCTACTTCATCGTCGCCGGGTATCCGGGGGCGGAGATCTACGCACATCATGCGAAGGAGCGGGGCATCGCCGATCGCGTCATCTTCCCCGGGAAGATTCTCTATGAGGACGCTCCAGCACTCCTTGCCGCGGGGGATATCGCCATTGCGCCGAAGCTCTCGACGACCGAAAGCAACGGCAAGATCTTCAACTACATGGCGATGGAATTGCCGACCGTCGCGACGGACACGCCAACCAACCGCGCGATCCTGGGCGGGCTTGGTCACTTGTTCCAGCCGGGCGACATAGACGGGCTCATCGCGGCACTCGATGCGGCGTTTGCCGACGGCAGCGAGGCCCGCGCCGAACTCCGCGAGCGGATCCGCGCGGAGTTCGACTGGAGCCACCGTGTCGATGACCTTCTAGCGGTGTATCAGTCGCTCATTTCCGGCCAGCGGGCGCCGGAAGCCTGTGAGGCCGCGCCGTCGTCACCGTCTGCCCGCTAGCCCCGGCCGGCCAGCCGATCCAGCAGGTAGTCTTCCAGTGCGCCGTCAGCAACCTCGGCCTGTTCACCACTGAACATATCGCGAACAACGACAACACCCCGCCCGATCTCGTCGGGCCCGATGACGATCGCAAACGGAACCTTGCGGCGGCTGGCATAGCGAAGCTGCCGGCCAAGATCGTGGCTTTCCTCCATCGAAACCTCGGTCGGAATGCCCGCCGCCCGCAACCGTGACGCAATCGACAGCGACTCGGCGGTGCTTCCCTCGTCAAACAGCGTCACGAAGACACTCGATATCGTCGGCGGAATGGCCAGAAGCCCAAGCTCTACGACAACATCAACGATACGGTCAAGCCCGAGCGACATGCCGGTTGCCGGGATGTCGCGTCCCGAGAACATCCCGACGAGTCCGTCGTAACGGCCGGCTCCTCCGAGCGACCCGATCTTCGGCTCCTCAACGGTCGTCTCGAACACCGGCCCGGTGTAGTACTCCAGGCCTCGCGCCAACGCGAGATCGAGCACGTAGTGCTCTGGTGGCGCGCCAAGAGCAGCCAGAAACTCGAAAAGATCCTCCAGGTCGGAGATCGCCTCCCTGGCCAGCTCGATCCCTGAGAGCCGCTCAGAGACCATTGAGAGCACCGCATCGGGTGAGCCTGATGTTGAGACCAGGTCCACGATCCGACGCGCGATGCCGCGATCTACGCCGGTCGCCTCCAGCTCCCCGATCACTCCGTCGTCACCGATCTTGGCTAGCTTGTCAATTGCCCGATAGACGCCGGGCGCCTGCGACGCCGACACCCCGGCGTAGAGCGCGAAGCTCTCGAGAAGCTTGCGGTGGTTGATGTGAACCACGAAATTCGGCATCTGGACGCCACGTAGCGCCTCGATCACGATCGAGACGACATCGGCATCTGCCATCATCGAGCTCGTGCCGACGATATCGGCGTCGCACTGCCAGAACTCTCGATAACGGCCCTTCTGCGGTCGATCCGCCCGCCAGACCGGGCCGATGTGATATCGCTTGAACGGAAACACGAGCTCGTTTCGATGCACCGCGACAAACCGCGCAAGCGGGACGGTCAGATCGTAACGTAGGCCGATTTCGCGCCCGCCGTGATCCTCAAAGTGATAAATGAGCCGCTCGTCTTCACCATACTTGCCAGCGAGACTCTCGTAATACTCCAGTGCCGGCGTATCGATCGGCTCGAATCCATGCCGCTCGAAGACACCACGAAGCACACCGATGATGTGCTGGCGCAGCAGCATCCGCTCGGGCAGAAAATCGCGCATGCCCTTCAGGACTTGTGCCGACCGCTGCGGACGGCGACGTTCGCCGCCTTCCTCCGACAGGACTGGATCGTTCATCAGTCACTCCAGGATCGTTCGCCGCCAACCCAGCTGCTGGCATCGCACGATGATAGCAAAGCATCCGCGTCGGGTCGGCCGGCCGCTACTTACCGATCTCGAAAACGATATGAGCCAACTCTGGCACGATCAGCCGATCCATTGCCAGCGCGACTGCATTCGACGAGCCGGGCGTCGAGACGACCAGCGTGCCGTGCAATACGCCGGCCGTTGCTCGCGAGAGAATCGCGGCAGCGCCAATTTCGTCGAACGACAGCATCCGGAAGATCTCTCCGAACCCCGGAAGTGTCTTCTCAAGACGACGAGAGATCACGTCGAAGGTCGTGTCGCGACTGGCAATCCCGGTTCCCCCGTTGAACAACACCGCCTGGCACTCCGGATCCATTGAGTAGCGATCCAGCAACGCCTCGATCTCCGCAGGCTCATCGCGGACGATGTGGTAGCCGACGATCCGATGCCCTCCAGATTCGAGCTGAACGCGCATGATCTGGCCACTCCGGTCGGTCTCAGCGGTTCGCGTGTCGCTCACCGTGACAACGACGCAGCGGACGCTCCCCGGTGCATTCCTTCGATGCTCGGTCACCGACTCACTCACCGAAACCCTCCTTCGAAGCGTCGCCACCAGACGGCAACGATCGTTAGTCCAACGTGAGATTCTGATGATGATCGAGCGACGCAACCGAGCCGTTCGGTCGCAGGGTGATCGCCACGAGGTCGACGCGCCAGATCATCTCGGCCACGTCCGGTTGTCGTTCGCGATACTGCTCGGCTGTGCGCATCAGCGTCGCCAGCTTCCGGGCGTCGACTGATTCGGCGGCGCTCCCGTATCGCAGACCGGTGCGGACGCGAACCTCGACGAATACCAGCTCGTCGCCATCGACCGCAACGATATCGAGCTCGCCCCCTCGGTAGCGCACGTTGCGCCCGATCACTCGATAACCCTGGCGACTCAGCCAACCCGCGACGTACTCCTCGCCCGCCGCGCCGGACTCAGTTCGCGACGACATCGGCCAAGGATTCCGCAACCGGAGCGAAGGAGGTGCGATGATGCGGGGTCGGGCCGTAGGTAGCGAGCGCCAGCCGGTGCGCCGCGGTTCCATACCCTTTATGTAGCTGGAACTGGTACACGGGCCACTCTTCGGCCATCTCCGTCATGATCTGATCCCGATGCGTCTTAGCGATGATCGAAGCCAGCGCGATCGACAGCGACACGCTATCGCCGTGGACGATCGCGTCGTGCGTACAGTTCAGACCCGGCACCTCGAATGCGTCGACGAGGACATGGTCGACACCGGGGCGAACCGTGCTCGCCGCCTCCCGCAAAGCGAGCTTGTTCGCCCGCCCGACGCCGACCTGGTCAATGATCTCGACCGACACTTCCGAAATTGCCATCGGGATGCCCAACCCCTGCACCACTTCGACGACTCGCGAGCGTTGAGCGGCGTTTAGCTGCTTCGAGTCGCGGACGACCGCGCCGGCGCGGTTGAGCGCGCGCGTCAGTTGAGCGCGCGCCGACGGTTCCGCCGGGACGACGACCGCTGCCGCGACGAGTGGGCCGGCCCACGCGCCACGCCCGACCTCATCGACACCGGCGACGACCAGTTTGCCGGCCCGCCAGGCGCGACGCTCCCACACCAATGCTGGAATGGGACGGCGGCTAGGCGGCATTGTCATCCTCGCATCGCCGGCTAGGTCGATAGCGACGGATTTCGCGATGTCGACAACATCGGGGGTCACCTACTTTGGCACTCGACGCACGTCCGTAGATCCCGGCGTCGATGACTGGCGCCGTCACTCCCCTCGGGTTCCGTGGCGCAGACCACCACGTCGAGAGAATCCTGTCGCTCGATAGGATCTCCCGTCCCTGATCGGCCACCGCAGTCCTCCACGTGAAGCGTCGGCGTGTTCACGACAGTTGCCATCATCTTCGCATGTGTTGGTGCGGACGCACAAAAAGAAGACGGCGACCCAGTTCGTGGGTCGCCGTTCAGTCGCTGGGTTATATCGGGGATCAGGCGTCGCGCTTCACCGGATTGCGCAGCGACGATCCTACCGGGCGGCGTCGCTCGCGAATACGCGCGGCCTTGCCGCTTCGATCGCGGAGATAGTAGAGCTTGGCGCGCCGAACGCGACCACGACGCAAGACCTCGACACGCTCTACGCGAGGAGAATGAATCAGGAACGTTCGCTCAACTCCGATGCCGTGTGACGCGATGCGACGAATAGTGAAGTTTTCGTTGATACCACCACTACGTCGCCGGATCACAACACCCTCGAACGCCTGCAGGCGCTCGCGCGTGCCTTCGACCACCTTGACGTGCGCCCTGACCGTGTCACCCGGACCGAAATCCGGCACGTCGGCGCGCATGAAACCTTCTTCAATCTTTCGAATCGTGTCGACCATATCGTCCCACCCTGTCCGTCGTTCACTGTGCCGCCGGCAGGCCCCGGCAGTGCCAGGGAGCCACGGGCTGTCCGGTGTTATCCGCAAGGATCGATGGCGGCATGCGAAAATCCCGCGCGCCGCGGCAACCTGCGCAGTATAGCAGCGTTACGTGTTGCTGGGCAACTGCGCTGTCAAACGTCGATCGCCGATTGCCTCCAGCACTTCGGACGCGACTTCGTAGCGATGGAACGACGGCATGATGTACACGCCATGAACCTCGTCGCGTGCCTCCAGTATGAGCTCCTGGCTTATCCGGACCCCTTCTCGCCGACCGTTGCTACCGGCCAGACGCATCCGTTCACGGATCGCCTCGGTTGGCCGAATTCCCGGCACTTCGTTATAGAGAAACTCGGTGTGACGATGGCTCTGGAGCGGCATGACACCCAGCATCACCGGCGTCGCCAATGCTCCGTGGCGCTCCTCATAGAGCCGGACGAATGCTCGCCACGTCTCCAGCTCATAGACCGGCTGCGTCATGATCATGTCGGCGCCCGCTGCCACCTTACGAGCCACTCGGTCAGTCTCATGTGCCAGGTCGTCGCGAGTTGGATCGGCGGCGACAAGCACAGTAAAGCTCGCCTGCTTCCCAATCGATGCCCCTGCCGCGTCTGTTCCGGCGTTCATCGACTGCAGGACTCGCGCAAGGCCGACTGAGTCGAGGTCATACACTGCCGTCGCGTTCGGGTAATCCCCAAGGCTGGGTGGGTCGCCAGTCAGCGCCAGGATATTGCGCACGCCGAGCGCGTGTGCGCCGAGGAGGTCGGACTGGAGCCCCATCAGGTTCCGATCGCGGGTCGTAAAGTGCAGGATCGTCTCGACACCGATCTCCGTCTGGATCAGAAAGCACAACGCGAGCGCGCTCATGCGAATCCGCGCCATCGGCGAATCAGCCACATTCACGGCGTCGACTCCGGCTGCCTTCAGCATTCGGGCGCCGTCAATCATCTTCTGCGGATTCAGCCCACGCGGCGGATCGAGCTCGACCGAGACGAGGAACTGCTTACCGATCTTCCTCGCGAACTCCGTCGGCGCCTCTGGTGGCAACAGCTCAATCGATCGCGCCGGTGTCGGGCGTCGGAGTGTCTGGATGCCTTCTCCGCGCAAGCGCTGATCGATCGCCTCGCGCATCGCCTTCGTATGCTCCGGCGTCGTCCCGCAGCAGCCGCCCAGTACCGCCAGCCCGAGATCGAGCGACTCGACCGCGAACGCGGCAAAGTAGTCGGGCGAAGACGGGTAGACAAAGCGGTCGTCGATCTGCATCGGCCACCCCGCGTTCGGCATCCCCGACAGACGCACCTCCCGGTCGAGCGATCGAAGCTCGCCGAGGACGTCCAGCACCCGTCGCGGACCGACGCTGCAATTCGCGCCGACCACATCGACTGCGAGCTCATGCAGATACTGGAGCACCTCGGCGGGCGTACTCCCACCGAGTGTTCTCCCGTCATCAGAATATGTCATTGAGGCAATAATTGGCAGGTCTGACACGTCACGCGCCGCCAGGACCGCTTCCGTCATTTCGGCCAACGAACCCATCGTCTCGATGACCAGCAGATCAACACCGCCCTCGAGCAGGGCGCCAATCTGCTCGCGAAACGCCGCGCGAACCTGCTCGGGGCGATAGAGCCCGAACGGAACCTGCGCCATGCCTGTCGGACCGACCGAGCCACCGATTAAAACCGGCACGCCAGAAACCTCACGCGCCTCAATCGCCAGTCGGGCTCCTCGATAGTTAATATCGCGCACCCGGTCGTCGAGCCGATGTTCCCCGAGCCGGAACGCATTCGCGCCGAACGTGTTCGTCTCGATCATGTCAGCGCCCGCGGCGATGTAGTCGCGGTGAATCTGGACGATCGCGTCGCGGGAGGACAGGTTCAGCTCGTCGAAACAGGTGTCGAAAGACACGCCACCGGCGTGGATCTGCGTCCCCATCGCTCCATCGCACAAAATGGGGCCAGCGTGCAGTTGTTCAATGAACGGATTCGCCATTCGGAGTATCCTTCCGGGACGCTGGTCATGCGCAGGGACGAGCCAGGTCGCGATTGTAGCATCGAGAACCGACCACAGCCGGCCAGGTTCCGTGTCCTTCTGATTGTGTGGCCGCACAACCTCCGCCGTGCACATTCGTTATACGGTGCGGAGGGTATACGGTGGAGAGGGTCCTGATGGCATCCGAAGAGGATGTATGGGTAAGCCAGGCTAAAGCCGGGGATCAGGCGGCGTTCGAGGCAATCGTCCAGCGGTACGAGCGCCCGATCTATAGTTTCGTCTATCGCATGATGGGCGACGCCGACGATGCCCGCGATCTCACCCAGGACTGCTTCATCCGCGCCTATCGGAGCCTGGATAAGACAAGCCACGATCTGAACATCTCTGCCTGGCTCCATCGCATTGCTTCCAACGCCTGCCTCGATGTTCTTCGCCGCCGCCAGCGTATCCGCTGGTTGCCCTGGGACACCACCAGACACGAACCGTTACTTGGCGACTCGGAGAGCGACAGCCCCGAGCGCCACGCAGTCGCAAAAGAAACGTCTAGTCTGGTTCAGGAGACACTCTCGCGGATGTCGCCTCGCAACCGGGCAGCGCTGATCATGCGTGAGTACGAGGGCATGTCGTGCGACGAGATCGGCGATGTCCTCGGGCTCAGTCGATCGGCGGTCAAGTCGGTTCTCTTCCGCGGGCGTGAAGAGTTTCGCAAGCTCTATCCCGACACCGAGGGCGAGGCGCGGTCATGACCGACTGTGCTAGCTTCCGCGAGTCGCTCTCGCACTTCATCGACGGCTCTCTGGATCGCGATGATGCGGTGCGCGTTCGCGCACACCTGTCGCATTGCCAGCAGTGCCGCGCAACACTGGAGGAGTACCGCCGCAACGGGGCATTGGTCCGTGCGCTTCCACCAGTGATGCCACCAGTCGAGCTACGGGATTCGATCTACGCGCAGACGATCGACGTGCGGCAACGCCGTCTCTATCTGATCACTAACCGCGTCGGTTACTCGCTAGCCGCCATCGCAGCCGTCGTCGCGGTCTTCCTCGTCGCTGGATACCTGCTCCTCGGGGGTTACCAGCGCGGCCTCGCCCCGTCAGTGACAGCCTCGCGACCGCATAACAACGAGCCGTGGCCAATCACCAGCCCCATCGAAATTACATTCAACAAAGACATGGATCGTTCATCGGTCGGCGCTGCGCTCGGGATTCAGCCCGGTGGAGAAAGCGAGCGTCTGACGCAATCCTGGGATGGCAATACGCTCACGATCGGCCTCAATCAGCCACTCAAGCCAGGATCAACATACATCGTGAAGATCACTGACGCCGCGCGTGACAAATGGGGCAATCATCTGAGCCAGACGTTCACCCTCACGTTCGAGACGACGTCGAATCTTGAGGCGTACCGGACGCCGACTGCGGTCACAGGGTCCACGCCATCACCGACAGCAGCAGTCACGGCAACGTCGGTTCCTCCAACCGCCACGAACCTGGCGGTCGCGCCGACGACGCCGACGTCCGCTCCGGCTGCGCCGACCAGCGCTGCGCCGGGTCTGCCAGCTCAGCCCGCACAACCAACGCGGGTTGCGCCGACTGCCACGTCTGGCGCCTTCGAGCCCGAGCAGCCCACGCCCATCTCGCCGACACATACACCAGTGCCGCCGCAGCCAACCGCGACGGCCACAACCGTGTCGCCGACAGCGACGCCAACAACGCCCCCTACTGCCACCCCGCCCGCGACGCCGACCAGCGTGGCCCCTTCCGTGACGCCAACTGTCGCGACGATTCCGGTCACCGGCGCGATTGGCAACGTCTACTGGGGCAACGACTCGGTCCAGCAGCAGCTCGGGCAGCCGATTGCGGTGTCCTATTCGACGGATGGCCGTCAGCAGGATTTCCAGCGTGGGACGATGCTGTACAGGGCAGACAGTGGCGTCGTGTACATCTTGATCAACAATCAGCTCATCTGGAGCTCACGGTCGGCAACCTCGACCTCTGGCGCGCCGATCGCTGGCCCCGCCGACGGACTGTGGGAACCAGGCGGCATCTTCGGCTCGGTCTGGCGCAACGACGCCACGGTCAGTGGTGACCTGGGATTCGCCCTGTCGGAGCAGCCAGTGACGTTCTCGGCGACAGTGCAGTCGTTCGAGCACGGGTTGATGTTCGTCAGCCAATCGTCCGTCTACATCTTCTACGACAACGGCGGGTGGGAATTCTGGCCCGCGGGCTCTGGCTGATCGTCGGCTGAACCGCTGAGTCCCCCAGGGCGCCTCAGGCTACAGAAGCAGCAGCACCGCGATGATGTTGTACAGAGCGTGGGTGATGATTGCCGGGACCGTTCCAAGGTGCTTGCGCGCCAGTCCGAAGATGATCCCTGACGCAAACGCTCCGACGGTAATGAGGCTCGGGCCATATTGCTGGTGCAGCAACGCGAAGATCAGCGCGGTGAACACGATGCCGTAGCGCGGCTGGATCGCGCCGCGGAACAGCGTTTCCTCGCCGATGCCGGCCGCCAGCCCGAGCGCAAGCGCGCCAGGAACTGACTGGATTCTGGACGTCATCTGCTCCATGTTTCGGGTGATCTGCTCGTGCAAGCCAGGCTGGAGCACCTGCACGAGATACGACGACAGCGCCGAGACCGCGAAGGTCACCACCACCAGGCCGAGAGCGATCATCACCTGCCGGCCCGTCGGGCGCGAGAATCCAAGCCGCGCGATTGCCTCTTCACGACTGCGATAGAAACCGACGCCGACTACGACGAAGGCCAGCGCAACCTCTGTCGCCGCCGTAACGGCCAGGGCGAAATAGCTGATTGCGCCGGCGGAATTCGATCCGAAGAGCGAGAACGCGGAAACAACGCCAAGCGCGCCCAGCGTATACAGGCCGATCGTTGCGGGCCAGGACTCAGGATCGAACGGGATTACCCGAGCAGTGAGTCTTCGAAGAGATGGCACGAGCGTCAGCGCGGCGATGACACCGATGATGATCGCCATGTATGAGCTTGACTCGGGGGAGTTCCCCTCGCGCCAATCCCGGAAGATCGACCCGAGCCCGAACAGAAACAAAAAGAAGCCGAACGCGCCGAACACGATGTACAGGCCCATCGTCAACGCCCGGTTGCCGGCCGCTCGGTGAACCCACAGGCTGTAAAACGCGCCGACGCCAACCAGCAGTAGCGCGGACGCTATCGCCGACACTGCATCAGTAACTCCCACATTCACGTAAACGCACTCCGATCTACACCACCTAAAGCCGCAGAAGTATAGCCATCGCTCTGTCGCCTGTGATTTGGTCGCGGGGGCAAGCGGGAGCAAGCGCAGTCGCGGCATGCGTATACTCGACGAAACGCTGGAAGGAGCTTCACAAGGTGGCGGCACGACGGGGCGGACTCGGACGCGGGCTGGAATCGTTGATTCCCGGAATCGGGGCCGACGATGCTGCTAGCGGCTCGCTGTTGATCGACGTTGGCGCTCTGGAGCCCAACCCCCACCAACCTCGAGTCAGGTGGGATGCGGAGCAGCTCGAAGCGCTTGCTGGCTCGATACGCGAGCATGGCATCATCCAGCCAATCGTCGTCACTCGCGCGACCGGAGATGTCCCGTACCAGATCATCGCAGGAGAGCGGCGTTGGCGCGCAGCGCAGCTGGCCGGCCTGCGCTCGGTCCCGGTGCTCGTCCGCGAGGCTACACCGGCCCAACTCCTTGAGCTTGCGCTGGTCGAGAATGTTCAACGAGCGGACCTGAACCCGATCGAGGAAGCGCTCGCGTATCGCCAGCTATCGACCGAGTTCGGACTGACGCAGACGGTGATCGCCGATCGCGTCGGCAAGAGCCGGCCCGCAATCGCGAACGCGATCCGGCTGCTGTCGGCCCCCGAGTCGATCCGGGAAGCGGTTGCAAACAACACCATCACCGCCGGACACGCCAAGGCAATGCTGGCGATTGACGACGTCGCCACACAGGAGCACCTTCTCCGGCAGGTTATCAACGCCGGCCTGAACGTGCGGGAAACCGAGCGGCTGGTCCAACGCGCAACCGAAGCGTCACGCCGGACCCGTGTCCACGTCGATCGGCCGGCCGACCCCGCCGTCAGGGCCGTCGAGTTACGCCTGCAACACGCACTCGGGACGCGGGTCGAGCTCGTCCGCCGGGGCGAGGCCGGCAAGATAACGATCGACTTCCACTCCGACGAAGAGCTCAACGCGATTCTGGAACGTATCGCCGGGATCGAAGACGAGATCTAGGGGCGTCGTTCTCAGCCTGCCGCGCGCACCTGCGCACTGATGTACTCAACCACCTCAGCGATCGGAAGCCGAATCTGCTCCATGCTGTCACGCTCGCGAATGGTCACTGCCTTGTCATCCAGTGTGTCGAAGTCGACCGTGACGCAGAATGGCGTTCCGATTTCGTCTTGCCGGCGATACCGCCGCCCGATGCTCTGCGTCTCGTCATATTCGGTCGAGAATCGCTGGCGAAGCTCGTGATACAACGGCTCCGCAACCGCCGCCAGCTCCGGCTTCTTGGACAACGGCAGCACGGCTACCGTATATGGGGCAAGCGACGGATGAAACCGCATGACAACTCGCGTCGCCGCCTCTCCCTTGGCGTCCGGAGTCTCCTCGACGGTGTATGCGTCACACATCACCATCAGCATCGTCCGGTCGACACCAAACGTCGGCTCGATAACGTGTGGCAGATACCGTTCATTGCGGGCCTGGTCGAAATACGTCAGGTCCTCGCCCGAGTATTCCTGATGCCGACCGAGGTCGAAATCCGTCCGATAGGCAAGACCGGATAGCTCCTTCCAGCCAATCGGGAACAGATACTCATAGTCCATCGTCCGCCTGGAGTAGTGCGAGAGCTCCTCGGCATGATGCTCGCGGCGTCGCAGCCGGGCCGAATCAATTCCGAGCGAAAGGAACCATGCGCCCTGAGCAGTAGCCCATTCCTCGAAAGAACCCTGCCAGTCGTCCGGCCGGATGAAATACTCGATCTCCATCTGTTCGAACTCGAGCAGCCGGAAGATGAAATTTCCTGGTGTGATCTCGTTCCGAAACGCCTTGCCGATCTGCGCCATGCCGAATGGCACCTTCATGCGGCTGGACTGCAGCACATTCTTGTATTGAATGAAGATATTCTGCGCCGTCTCAGGTCGTAGATAGGTAGTCGTCGCAGTCTCATCGACTGGGCCGATCAATGTCCGGAACATCATGTTGAATGCGCGAACTGGCGTCCAGTTCTGATTCCTGCAGGTGGGGCATCGAATCCCCAGCTCCTGGATCATGCGGCTCAGGTCATCGAACGTCTTGCCCTCGACCGGTGAGCCCGTCGCGTCTTCCACCAGTGCGTCCGCACGAAATCGACTGCGACAAACGCGGCAGTCGGTCAGTGGATCGTTGAATTCGGCAACATGTCCGCTTGCTTCCCAGACTCGGGGGTTCAGCAGGATACCACCGTCAATGCCGACCATATCCGACCGCTCACGGACGAACGTCTGCCACCACGAGCGCTTGATGTTGTTTCGCAGCTCGACGCCGAGCGGCCCATAATCAAATGTGTTGGCAAGGCCACCGTAGATGTCGCTCCCGGGAAACACAAACCCGCGCCGCTTCGCGAGCGATGCTAATTCCTCGAGCGTCACGTTCGGTCTGGTCGGTTCGTTCACGGACTGACTGACCCCTTCATCATTCAACAGAAACGGGCGAGACCGATGTCTCACCCGCTGATCGGCGATCGGCTCCTCGCGTTCGGTCTGACGCTAAGCAGTCTCCGCCAGATTGCCATCGCCCACGCCCGCGACACGACCGGGCGCGCCGTTGCCGTTCGACCCGGCAGCAAGATCAGAGGCAACCTGATGGTAGACCTGTGTCGTCGAGATGCTGACATGCCCGAGCACACGCTGAATGTCACCGAGCTCCCGACCCTTCGTGAGCTCGTGAGCGGCGAAGGAATGCCGGAGAGTATGTGGCGTTATGTCATTAATCCCGGCTCGGTGCGCGTATTGCTTGAGAATCAGCCAGAAGCCCTGACGGGTCAGGCGAGTGCCACGGTGGTTCAGAAAAAGCGCCATCTCCTCCGGATTACGACAGATGGCCGGCCGGCCGGTATCGAGATATTCGGCGACTGCTCTGGCTGCGGTAGCCGGCACTTCAATGACCCGCTGGCGATTCTGCTTTCCGGTGCAACGCACCGTGCGACCATCGAGGTTCAGGTCTTCGACATCCAGACTCACAAGCTCCGACACGCGCATGCCGCTCGAATACAACAGCTGGAGCATGGCGCGGTCGCGGATCGATTCCGGAGTGCAGACCTTCGCCGGCTCGTCGAGCAGCACCTGGACCTCGTGTTCGGGAAGCGCTCGGGGAGCGTACTTCTCGACGCGCGGCGCGCTTAGCTGTTCGGACGGATCGGCGCGCAGGTCGCCATTACGCGTCATGAACCCGAAGAACGACTTGACAGCAGCCGTCTTCCGGGCGACGGTCGAGGTTGCGTACTCACGTTCACGAAGATCGAGGACGTAGGATGTAAGATGCGACGGTTCCACCTCGGGCCACGATTCGAGCGCGTGGCGATCCTGCAGGTAGCGGACGAACTGGCCGAGATCGTTCCGATATGCCGAGACCGTGTTGGCCGAAAACTCGTTCTCAATTTCCAGTGCGCCGAGAAAGTTCTCGATGTTATCCCGCATGCCTGATTCCTCTCGGGTATTCACCCAACGTGCGAAGTCGCAACAGGAGAGCGTCGCTCCTTCGCCATCGGCGGGTGGTCTAGGCGAGAAGGCTTTCGATCGGTTCTGCGTTCATGCCGAATGCCTCAGCGACCGCCGGATACGTGACGTGACCCCGATAGACGTTGACTCCCTTGGCCAGAGCCGCGTCCTGGCGAATCGCATCGAGCCCGTGATCGGCGAGCCGAAGACCGTATGGCAACGTTGCGTTCGACAACGCCAGGGTACTGGTGCGCGGCACGGCGCCCGGCATGTTCGTCACGCAGTAGTGAACCACACCGTCAACGACGAAGGTCGGGTCGCTATGGCTGGTGGGGCTGGCTGTCGCAATGCACCCACCCTGATCGATCGCAACATCGACGACGACTGCCCCATCGCTCATCGAGCTGATCATCTGGCTCGTCACGAGCTTGGGCGCCTTCGCGCCCGGGATCAGGACAGCGCCGATCACCAGGTCGGCTCGGGAGATCGCCTCCGCGAGCGTCGCACTACTGGACGCGAGCAGATTGATCCGGCCATGAAGGACATCATCGAGGTAGCGAAGGCGGTCGAGGGAAATATCAAGGATCGTCACATTCGCGCCCATCCCGAGCGCAACCTGCGCGGCGTTGGTGCCAACGACGCCACCGCCGACGATGACGACCTCAGCCGGCCGGACACCCGGCACCCCGCCCATCAGAACGCCACGTCCGCCGTTGACCTTCTCAAGGTAATACGCGCCAATGTGGACGGCCATCCGGCCGGCAACTTCGCTCATCGGCGTCAGCAACGGCAACGATCGATTTGGAAGCTCGACTGTCTCGTATGCGATCCCGACGACTCCGCGATCGATCAGAACGCGAGTGAGCTCGGGCTCGGCGGCGAGATGCAAGTAGGTGTAGAGCACCTGATCTTCACGCATGAGGTCATACTCGGGGTGAATCGGCTCTTTCACTTTGACGATCATGTCGGCGCGGGCGAAGACATCGGCATGAGTGTCAGCGAGATCGGCGCCAGCGGCCACATACTCCGCGTCGCTGAAGCCACTTCCTACGCCGGCCGTCGATTCAACAAGCACCCGATGCCCGTGGGCAACATACTCACGAACGCCCGCCGGGGTAGTGGAGACGCGGTTCTCGTTGTCCTTAATCTCCTTGGGGATTCCAACAATCATGCAGATCGACCCCTTCCCCTACCGANNGGTGACTCCCGTCAACCGACCTCGGCCCGCCTCAAATCGCCGTGGTCCACAACCGCGTGATTCTAACATAACGCTTCGCCGATTCTGGCGCTCCGATTGCACCCTCCGTAACCCGGCGTATTGCGTTGGGTTGTCCAGAACGGTACGATTTTTGCGAAACCGTCACCGATCGGTTGTCGGCGGCGTCGGTTCCTCGCCCTCGTAGAGAGTTAGCTGTGACCTTTCTGAACGCCCTTTGGATCGTTCCGATTCTCGGTATTCTGATCTTCATCCACGAGCTCGGGCATTTTGTGATGGCGCGACGCGCGGGTGTGCGCGTCGAGGAATTCGGGTTTGGCCTGCCTCCCCGAATCTGGGGCGTCAAGCGGGGCGACACGATTTACTCGATCAACCTGCTGCCGGTCGGCGGATTCGTCCGCGTGCTGGGCGAAGACGGCAAGTCGAACGCGCACGACAGCATGCAATCAAAGACCGCTGGGCAGCGCGCCCGCTTTCTGGCGGCAGGCTCTGCAATGAATCTGATCGCAGCTGTCGTTCTGATCGCGGTGCTCATCGGCGTCCAGGGACGAAGCAGCGACAACGTCTATGTTGTGAACGTCAACCCGGGCTCGCCAGCGGCTGACGCCGGCTGGCAGAGCGGTGACCGGTTCCTGCAGATCAATGGCGCAACCATCACCAGTAGCGACGAAGTGTCGCGGTTGACGACGAGAAACGCCGGCCGTGCGACAACAGTCACGCTCGACCGAGCGGGTGAGGTCATCACCACTACCATCACGCCTCGGGAGAACCCGCCGGCCGGCCAGGGCCGTACCGGCATCACGCTCAGCTCCGCGCCCAATGCGACGATCCATGTCAATACGGTTCCGAGCGATAGTCTCGCCGCGCAGGCAGGCTTTCACGCGGGCGATATTATCCAGAGCGTCGATGGCCAGCCCGTGCCCGATTATCTCGCCTACGCGCTCGCTCTTCGCAACCGTGCCGGCGGGGATGCCCAGATCCAGGTACAGCGCGATGGCGCACCGGTCACGCTGACCGCCGCTATCCCCACGGACCTGCCGGTGGATCGCGAGCCCCTTGGCGCAGACCTCACCCAGCAGTTGCACTTCGAGCGCGTCTCTCCAATCAACATCCCGCTCGAAACCGTCCGCACGTTTGGCTCGACAATGCGGCAGATGGGTACCGGTCTCATGAGCCTCGTCCGCGGCTCCACGTCGCTCGGCGATGTGGCCGGGCCAATCGGCATGGGTCAGCTCACATCTGAGATCATCAGTCGGAGCGCGATGCCGCTCTGGGTTACGCTGACCAACTTGACGATCATCCTGTCACTCAATCTTGCCCTGCTGAATCTCCTCCCGTTGCCGGCGCTAGACGGTGGGCGGCTCCTCTTCGTCCTGATTGAGGTGCTGCGCGGCGGAAAGCGTGTCCCGCCAGAGAAGGAGGGTGTCGTGCACTTCGTCGGGCTGATGCTCCTTCTGACGGCGATGTTTCTGATCGCGTTCGTCGATATCAACCGCATCATCAGTGGCAGCTCGTTTCTTGAGTAGAATCGCGTTACCGGAGCGTCCGTCGTCACGGTCCGTGCGGCGGCTCGCGACAGCTCCGAACGCAAACCGTCCAGGAGGTAGTCCGTGACAGTCCTCGCTCCCCGTCGTCTCACTCGCCCGGTTCAGGTCGGCAACGTCCGGATTGGCGGTGGCGCGCCTGTCGTTGTCCAATCGATGGCGACTGCTGATACCCGTGACCCGCAAGCGACACTACGCCAGATCAACGAGCTTGCGGAGGCGGGATGTGAGATCGTTCGCCTCGCGGTCCCGGACCGTAAGGCCGCGGCGGCCCTGCCTGACATCGTGCCGTATTCTCCGGTGCCGCTGATCGCCGACATTCACTTCGAGCACACCCTTGCGCTCAAGGCGCTGGACGCCGGAATCCACGGCCTCCGCCTGAATCCCGGCAATATCCGCAAGCACGATGATGTTGTCGAGGTTGTCGAGAAGGCCAAGGAACGCCGGGTTCCCATTCGGATTGGCGTGAACTTCGGGTCGGTGCCGCCGATGACCGAGGAGTTCGTCGACGAGATGGCGGCGCAAAACGCCACTCAGGCCGAACTCCGCGCCGAGCACATGGTCCGCACGGCGTTGGGTCACATCCGCATCCTCGAGGAGCTCGACTACCACGAAATCAAGATATCGCTGAAAGCATTCGAAGTGCCGGTCATGCTCGAAGCCTACCGGCGAATGGCCCTTCGTGTCCCATATCCATTCCATCTCGGCGTCACCGAAGCTGGCACGCCGCGCGCCGGTAGCGTTCGATCCGCGGTAGGCATCGGTACATTGCTCGCGATGGGGATTGGCGACACGATCCGTGTCTCGCTGACGACCGACCCGACCGAGGAAGTCTTCGTCGCGTACGAGATCCTCAAAAGCCTTGAGCTGCGTCAGCACGGCGCGACGATGATCGCCTGCCCGACCTGCGGGCGGGTCGAGGTCGATCTCTTCAAGCTTGCCAATGAGGTAGACGAGTACATCGCGCAGATCAAGGAGCCGATCCGTGTAGCCGTCATGGGCTGCGTCGTCAACGGACCCGGTGAGGCGCGTGACGCCGACGTCGGAGTTGCCGCCGGCCGCGGCAAGGGAGTCATCTTCCGCAAGGGCAAGATCGTCAAGACGGTCAAGGAAGACGAGATCGTCGATGCGTTGAAGGGCGAGATTCAGGCGATTCTTGCCGAACGCGAGGCGGCAGTGATTTCCTGACCCTCCGATGGCGAACTACTGACGCACACGAGGGGCCGCGTCTCTTGTGCCGTCTGGAACCGAGATTCGGAACGTAGCGCCGGAACCGGGCTTGCTCTCAACGGCAATCTTGCCGCCATGAGCCAGGGCGACGTGCTTGACGATCGCAAGGCCAAGCCCAGTGCCCGGCTCCGATCGCGACCGATCGGACTTGAAGAATCGTTCCCAGATTCGGTCGATATCCGCTTCCGCTATTCCCTCGCCATCGTCCGCGACAGTAAACGTCGTCTCAGCGGCCGCCTGCGTGACTCCCACCTCAATCCGGCCTCCCTCGGGCGTGTGGTCGATGGCGTTTGTCACCAGGTTGGTCAACGCATGCTGGAGGCGTTTGCCGTCGGCGCGGATCGGCGCGAGAGCGTCCGCTGGCGCGACAGTCAGGTTGATCCCGGCCTGTCCAGCGCGAGGACGCAGCTGGCTGATTGCGACATCGACCAGCTCGGCAGGATCAACCGTTTCGTAACGCAGGCTCTCCGAACCCTTCTCAAGTTGGCTGATATCCAGAAGATCGTCGACCATCGCGGTCATCGAATCGATCTCTTCATCGATCGCCGCGATAACTTGTCGAACTTCCGCATTGTCTGGCTGCAGATCGAGAATTGTGCCGGCCATGACTTTGATCGCACCGAGTGGCGGCTGCAGCTCGTGCGAGACGCTCGCAACGAACTCCCGTCGAATATCCTGCAGCCGATGAAGCTCCGTGATATCTCTCAGCACAACGAGCGCCTCGCGGGGGAACTGGTTGATCCGGACAACGATCGCATTCATCACCCGCGAATCCCCGAGTAACGCGATCGTGCGCTGTCCGTCCTCGCCTGTCTCCAGCGCGTGTCTGACCAGATCGTCGAGCTGGTGATCCCGAACCACCCGGATGAACGAGCGGCCGGCCGGATTTCGGCCGCCGAAGATCTTCGCAGCAGCGAGATTCCCGTATGTCACAACCCCGTGCGCATCGACCTGGATTACTGCGTCGCGCATTCGATCGAGCACGTTACTCAGATGACGAACTCGCTCGGATTCCTCAGCCCAGCGCGCGCTTGCGGATGAGACGAACGCCTCCGCGTGATGCAACGCCTCGTCGATCTCGTCGCCATTGTCACGTGGCCAGGAGACAACCTGTCCAGCGCGACCGGGAGCAAACTGCCGCGAAGCGATCAGCTGGAGTTGGGCAAGCCGCGCCAGCGCTCGCTGCGCAAACACCGCCGCGAGCACCACACCCGCCACAAATCCGAGAAGCGTAAAGGCCCAGTAACCGGTGAGCGCTTCGAGCGCGCCGCCAATCGCGACGATTGCCACCGGGGCAAAGAACTGATAGATCAACGATCGCACTAGAGATCCCCTCGATCCGGCACACAGAGCCCGCACGGGCATCAACGTCACCAGCTGATTGTGGTGAATCGACGCTGGCCGCCATTCGCTGCCGCCCAGGCCGTCCCGCGACTCGCTCGCCGCTGCATTGTATCCGCGCGCCTGTCGCGGCGGATCGGGCTATCCTATACGTCAGGCCGAAAGCCACGGTCCGTGCCGCCATACTGAGGGTCGGAATGATCATGCGACAAGGGATTGCAGCGCTTGGGCTGTGCTCGTGGGATCAGTTTATCGTCACCGAAACGTACCCGGGTCCCGGTGAGTATGCAATCGTGCGCCAGCAATTCGAGCAATCAGGCGGCACAACTGGCAACGCCTGTGCTGCGATGGCGCGGCTGGGCGTTCCGGTCATGTTCGTCACCGCTGTCGGAGACGACCCACACGGCGCTGCGCTTCTCGGCGATCTGGGCCACGAGGGCTGCGATGTGTCGCGTGCGATCATCCGCACCGACGAGTCGTCCGATACCGGTATCATCGTCGTCTCGGGATCTCCCGCCCATCGGGATCGCACAATCTTCTGGATTCAGGGCGCCAAACCGCAGCACGGCGACCACCTGCCGGTCGATGAGATGCTCGACCATCCGTGGGTGCTACTGGATATCAACGACGCTCGCCTGCGGAGCTTCTTCCTCGATCTACCCGCCCACCAGAGCCCGCGTACGAAGCTGTTCGGCACGATGACGTATCTCGTCGAGATGAATCCTGCCGACGGTTGGCATCATGCGCTGCGTCACGATGTCATCGCTGGCAACGTCCGTGAGCTGCTGACTCTGACCGGTGAGCCAACGCTTGACGCCGCCTTTGCGCGCGCTCAACGCGATCTCGTCGCTAATGCATGCAACAGGATGTTCGTCTCACACGGCTCCAACGGCGCTTACCTGATTCAACCAGCCGGTATCGAGCACCTCGGGGCCTTTCCAGTTGATGTCGTCGATACGACGGGGGCCGGCGATGCGTTCGCGGCGGGCTGCCTCTGGGGCCTGCTCGACCGTGCGCCCAACGCCGAGATCATGCGTAGAGCCAACGCGCTCGGCGCGCTTGCCTGTCGCGGCCTCGGGGCTCGCTCGGCACTCCCGACACGCGACGAGGCGTTGGCATTCATTGCTGCCAACGGCCAGTCCCAATGACGGAGGCCCTATCTCGGGCCGAGCTTCGCGAGATGGCGCGTGAGAGCGGGCTCGACATTCTCGGCGTTACCGGCCCGGAGCCGTTTTCCGATGCCGAACACTACATCGTCGACCATATCGAACGCGGACACACACGCGGCATGGATTGGTTCACCGTCGCGCGCGCGAGAGAATCGTGCGATCCCCACACCCTGCACGATACAGTCCAGTCAATTGTCTCCGTCGGTATCCCCTTCTGGACGGGTC
>MTKZ01013479.1_pt1 | contig 23981 bp, 23 predicted proteins | sample 1042781 | NCBI WGS metagenome assembly MTKZ01 (sample SAMN06212207, study PRJNA360539) | anaerobic digester metagenome | biome: Wastewater treatment plant; material: sludge; isolation source: anaerobic digester fed with sludge from wastewater treatment plant | place: Denmark: WWTP Viborg ... | reverse complement strand
TTAAAAGATTAAAAATTAACGGATTAGAGATTAGAGGGAAGTGGGGACGGAAAACGGGAAGTGGGACGAGAAGTGAGAAACGGATCGGAAAGTGAGAAATGAGAAGAACGCATGGACTTTTACTCTAACCCCTACTCTCTTTTGCTCTTTGTGCTTTGAAAAAGGACCCTCGGTTTGCCGGGGACAAAGTGGTGGTCGGGGCAACGGGCGGTATAACTTTCCTCGCCGCCGACCAGGATAATCGGGTCATCAAAATTGGCCGGTTGGCCGTTAATTAACCTTTGGGTTCTAGTGGCCGGCCGGCCGCAGATCTTGCCGTCCTGTTCAAATTTGCAGATCGCCTGGAGCCGGGTAATCTGATCGGCCAGAGTCAACAAAACCGGCATTTGACCGAAAGGCTCGCCGCGGAAGTCGGTCGGCAGACCGGCGACAATAACCTGGATATTCTTCGCCAAAAGGGTTTTGACTACCGGAACTATATTTTCGTTGAAGAATTGAACTTCGTCAACGGCAACAAATTTGGTATCCGGTTTAAGAAAGCCAAAAAGTTCCTCGGGTTTTTCTATCGGCAGGCCGGTTGCCGGCAACTCAATATGGCATTCAAATCCGTTATCGCTTTGGGGATGGACGACGATTTTATCCGGTTTGCCGTAGCGTTGGTCAATGGAAGCTTTAAAGGCCTGGCCTTTTAGGGAAGCGTGGCGGTTTAAATCAAATAAACGGACCAGCTCCGTGCTTTTCCCGGCAAACATACAGCCGGCGATGACTGTTAATTTTTCGGCCATTTCAAAAATATCATAACAAAGAAATTAAGGGTTTCAAGTAGGAATTTTCTTTTGCTTCCTTTTTCATCTTTTTTCTGATACAATACTTTTGGACGTTTTGTTAATACTATTTATCTGCTCGATTTTGAATCTGCCCCTTGTTCTTTCAAACTTTGGCAGCAAGTCCTCAGAAAATATCGTTCCGGAAAGGAGGAAAATAATATGGGAAACAAATTATTCGTCGGCAGTTTATCTTATTCAACTACGGATTCACAACTGGAAGAACATTTTTCTTCAGTCGGCAAAGTGGTTTCGGCAAAAGTCATTATTGATAAATATTCCGGACAAGGAAAAGGATTCGGTTTTGTGGAAATGGGAAGCGACGAAGATGCCAAAAAGGCAATTGAAAAATTAAACGGCAGCATCTTAAACGAAAGAAGCATTATTGTTAATGAAGCCAGACCCCAGGTTGACCGCGGATTTAACGACCGAGGCAATTTCGGTAAAAAACGCTGGTAAACCGGGTTTAAAAATATGATGCAAAATCTTTGTTCAAGATGCGGCAAGCCGCGAATCGTCGCCAAAGCCTGGAAGGAAAAAGTCATTTGTGACGGAAAGGTTACTTACGTTGAATATACCCAGATGGTTTGTCCGGACAAGGAGTGCCAATCGGCCCTGGAAAAACAACTGCAAGCCCAATTGGTCAACCGGCAAAGGATTGAGAAGAATAAGTTGGAACGGGATTTGGCTCATAAACAAAAGATGGTTGATTTAAGGTTGGGGAAGAAGAAATAAGGCAAGACAGGTAAAAGAAATCTACCTTCGCTCTCATCCTTTACCCTCTAATAAAAATTTTGTCACCAAACTATTGAATTGTTTGGTATGGGAGGAAACCAGGGCGTGGTTGGCGCCGCTAATAATTTTCAGGGTCAGATTTTTCTTTTCCCGACAGAATTTGGCAATCTCCTTTTTCTTGGTCATCAGATCTTTACTTCCCAAAATAAAAAGAGTTTCGGTTTCAACGCCGCCGACAATATTTTTAATATCAATTTCAAAAAGGTTGGCCAGAATTCCCCAAAAAACCCGGGGATCAAAATTTATTTTGCTTACCCTTAAAGTTTCCTGGTGAAACAAATCCCAAAAGCCCCGGTAGCCGCCGAAATAAGCGGCAATTCCCCGCCAGAGATTAAAACGGACAAAAGCTTTGGCTGTCCGGCCGGCCAAACGGGAGCGTCTGAGCAAAAAGAAAAAGGGGCCAAAAGTTTTTCTAAATTTATTGCCAAAAACCCGCAGAGGCGGAGAAACGGCAATCAACTTGCGGACCCGCCGGGGATATTTTTGGGCAAACTGCAAAACAATAATCGCGCCGAGGCATTCGCCCAGCAGGTCAACTTCTTTCAGGTTCAACTTTATAAAAAGCGCTTCCAAAAGATCAAGGAATTGATCAATGGTCGTAACCGGTTTTTTTCCGCCGACGGAATAGTAACCGGGGATATCAATTGTTATTACCCGGTAAGATTTTCCCTCCGGCAAGGAGGAGAGAAAATATTTGGCGTAGCTATGGCGGGTATGAATCAGCACCAAAGGAAAGCCGGAGCCGGAGGATTGGTATTCAACTTGATAACCGTTGATGTTTAAAACATATTTTTCAACCTGAACGGACATAATGTTTTGGATTAAAACTAGAAATTTGATATTAGATATCAAAAAAAGAAAAAAATCCTTTTCTTTTCTTCCTATATCTATTATCCAATATCTAGTATCTTACCAGTTCCAAACTTTCTTGACTAATCGGACCGCTTTTGGTAAGATGAAAAAGTTTTAAGTTAATTGTGAACGAAGAGGCGGAGTTAAACCGCCTTTTGTTTTAAGAAGGGAAAAAATGAGAAGTTTAAAATCTGCCCGAAGTGAATTTTCTTTAGCCTTAACTCAAGTGGCGACCGAGCGGGGCATCGCGCCGGAGATGGTTTTGGAATCAATCAAGGCAGCCATTGTGGCGGCCTATAAAAAAGACGCCAAGGAAACGGGTGAGCTTAAGGAAGATTGGGATTACGGCGTAGAAATTGATCCGGGAACGGGCGAGTCAACCGTTTTCGGTTGGCCCTTGGAAAAGGAAGACAAGAAAGTTGTTGTTACCCCTCCGGGCTTCGGCCGGATTGCGGCGGTTACCGCCAAACAGGTAATCAAACAAAAATTACGGGAAGCGGAAAAAGGCGTCATTATTGACGAATATTCCCGCAGAATCGGCAGTCTGGTTACCGGCATGATCTTGCGTTTTGACGGAGCGAATATTGTTGTTGATATCGGCCGGGCCGAAGCGGTGATGCCGCCCCAGGAACAGGTTAAACAGGAAGGCTTGCGGATTAACGAGAAGATGAGTTTTTATCTGGAAGGTATCCGCGAGTCGGCCAAGGGCAAGGATATTGTTGTTTCCCGCGCCAATCCGGGATTGGTAGAGGGACTTTTCAAAAGGGAAGTTCCCGAAGTCGCTTCCGGTGCCGTGGAAATTAAAGCGATTGCCCGCGAACCGGGCAGCCGGTCAAAGGTGGCGGTTGTTTCCACTCAGGCCGGAGTTGATCCGGTCGGTTCCTGCGTTGGTCAGAAAGGCGTCCGTGTTCAGGCCGTTATAGAAGAATTAAACGGCGAGAAAATTGACATCATTCCTTACAGCGAAGAAATGGATAAATATATTGCCTCGGCTTTGGCGCCGGCAGAGAATTTGGAAGTCAAGATTGAGGAAGATAAAAAAAGAGCCGTTGTTTTTGCTCCCCAGGATCAGCTTTCTTTAGCTATCGGCAAAGAAGGCCAGAATGCCCGTCTGGCGGCAAAATTGACCGAATATAAAATTGATATTAAAGGGGAGGAAGAAAAAGAAGAAGAGCCGATTGAAGAGAAGAAACCAAAAACAAAAAGAGCCAAAAAAGCCAAAAAAGAGTAAGAGGATTATCGATAATTAACTTCCAAATCGCGTTGGTAGATAAAGGAGAAAGATGCCACAAGTAAGACCACCAATTGTTACCATTATGGGCCATGTTGATCACGGCAAGACCAGTATTTTGGACAAAATCCGGCAGTCGGACGTTGCTTCCAAAGAGGTTGGCGCAATCACCCAAGCAATTGGCGCCTATCAAATTACCTGGAAAAATAAAAAAATCACTTTTTTGGATACGCCCGGGCATGAAGCTTTTTTAAAGATGCGCTCCCGCGGCGCTCAGATTGCCGACTTGGTCGTTTTGGTGATTGCCGCCAATGACGGCGTGATGCCCCAAACCAAAGAATCAATAAAAATTATTCAGGAATCAAAAACTCCTTTTTTGATCGCCGTTAACAAAATAGATTTGCCGGAAGCTTCTTTGGATAAAATCAAAGGTCAGTTGGCGGAGATGGAAATTTTAGTGGAAGGCTACGGCGGTAATATTGTCACGGTTCCGGTTTCGGCCAAAACCGGCGCGGGAATTGAACAGCTTTTGGAGATGATTTTATTGACGGCGGAGATGGAGGAATTGAAAGCCGATCCGCAAGGAGAATTGGAAGCGGACATTGTTGAGGCCAAGAAAGACCAGTCGTGCGGTCCTTTAGTCACTTTAATTATCAAAAACGGGACTTTAAAAAAAGGCGATTTGCTTATGGCCCAAGGAGTTTACGGCAAGGCCAAACTAATCCGCGACGACAAGGGCAAATCAATTGACGAAGCGGTTTTAAGCCAGCCGGTTGAAGTTTTGGGTTTTGAAGGTTTACCTCCGGTTGGCGCCAAGGTTAAATTAGCTAAAGGCGAAACCGTTACGGCTACACCCAAGGCCTCGATCCAACCGACCAAAGAGCTAAGCGAAGAGGAAAAAGCAAAAAGATTAAGAATAATTTTAAAAGCCGATTCGGAAGGCTCTTTGGAAGCAATTTTCGGCTCTCTTCCTTCCGAGGTGGAAATTATCAGCTCGGGCGTTGGCGAAATAAACGAATCGGATATTTTATTGGCCAAATCCTGCGGCGCAAAAATTTTCGGCTTTAATCTTCGTTTGTCCGGTTCGGTTAAAAGATTAGCCGAAGAAGAAAAAATAAAAATTTTCACTTTTCAGATAATTTATGATTTGCTTAAACAATTGGAAGAGATGATTTTAAAAATTATGGAGCCGACAATTGATCGGAATGTCTTGGGCAAGGCGGAAATTATCGCCGAATTTGAAGCCAAAGACGCGAAAGTTGCCGGAGCCAAGGTTGTTTCCGGCCGGATCAACCGGACCGATAAGGTTTGCTTGGAGCGGGCGGGCCAGATTATCGGCGAAACAAAATTAAAATCTCTTAAACACCAGACCCGGGATATTAACCAGGCGGATAACGGAACGGAATTCGGCGCTATTTTTGATCCGGCGGTTAAATTCCAAAAAGGCGATTTGATCATTGCCTGGCAATAAATTGCTTCGTTTGCTTTTTTCTTCAGGAAGTATATAATATGGGTCGTTATTTGAAAATCATTTAGGTTAGAGTAAGGAAGATATTGGGATAAGAAATAATAAAGTAAAAGAATTTGAACTTTACACTTTGTTTTTGAACGATTAAACAATTAAATCATGAATAAAAATTATCCGATAAGCGAACTACAAAATTTAATTGAACAGGCGGCGGCCGTCCAGATTGTTTTGGCGGCCAATCCCCGCTTCGATAGCGTTGCCGCGGCTTTGGCCTTTAAGTTGGCCTTGCAAAAAAGAGGCAAGCCGGTCAATGTTATCGCCGCTTCGGCGATGACGGTTGAATTTAACCGGTTGGTTGGGGTTGAGACTATTGGCCAAAAAAACGAGAGCGGCAGTAGNNTGAGCGGCAGTAATTTGGTCATCTCTTTAAACTACCCCTTGGACCAAATTGAAAAAGTCAGTTATAACGACGAAGGCGGGCATTTGAATTTGGTGGTTGAGCCGAAAGCCGGCGCCCCCCGCGTAGAAAGAAATCAGGCGGAATTTTCCTATCAGGGCGGTCAGTCGGGCTTGACTTTTATTATCGGAGCCAACAACAATTCCGATTTCGGATCTCTGAATAAGGAATTAAATTTTAACGAAGCGGTTTTTATCGGTCAGACTCAGGTCGGTTCCGCCGTTGGCCGTTTAAACATTATTGATCAACAGGCTTCTTCCAATTGCGAGATAATGACGGCTTTGATTTCCGATTTGGGCTGGATGGCGGATGAAGATATTGCCGGCAATTTACTGCTGGGATTGGAAAACGCGACCCGGAATTTTTCCGGTGAAGCAAGCGCGGATGCTTTTGAAGCGGCGGCAATTTGCTTGCGCTGGGGAGCAAAAAGAGCGGCTTCCTTTGCCAACCGCGAAACCCAAGGAAGAACTTTTACTCCCAATAGGCCGCAGAGTAATTTCCGGCCGCAACCGGCAAAAACATTTGATAATAGGACTAATAAGCCGGCCGCAACCGGCAATCCGGCGACGCCGGCTTCTCCAGATTGGCTTGAACCCAAAGTTTATAAAAGCTCGGAAATATAAAAAATTAAAGGATTACGGATTAAAAGATTAAAAAAAGCGAAACTTCTTCCTCTAACCGCTAATAGCCAATTCATAATCCCTAATTGCTTCTTGGAGAAAGTTTTTGTATAATAGCTAAATAATATGGCATTAAAAACAGACGAAAAAAAGAAAATTATTGAAAAATACGCTCAAGTTAAGGGCGACACCGGTTCGCCGGAAGTTCAGATTGCCCTTTCCACGGAGAAAATTAATCGCTTGACCGGCCACTTAAAGGAAAACCGCAAAGATGTTCATTCCCGCCGGGGTCTTCTTTCTTTGGTCTCCAAGCGGAAAAGATTATTAAATTATCTTCTTCAGAAAGATGAAGGTCGTTATCGCAGGATTGTTCAGGACCTCGGGCTTTCCGGATAAACTTAATGGCAATTATCAGTAAATCCGCCGAAATCGGCGGTAAAAAACTTACTTTGGAGATTGGTCGATTTGCTCCCCAGGCAACCGCGGCGGTTCTTGGATCTTATGGCGAAACGATGGTCTTGGTGACGGTTGTTGAAGCCCAGCCAAGAGAAGATCTCGGTTATTTTCCTTTAACGGTTGATTATATTGAAAGGCTTTATGCCGGCGGCCGGATTAAAGGTTCCCGCTGGGTTAAAAGAGAAGGTAGGCCTTCGGACGAAGGAATTTTATTAAGCCGTTTGGTTGACCGCTCGGTCAGACCTCTTTTTCCTTCCGGATACGCCAACGAATTACAAATCGTGATTACGGTTTTGTCCGTTGATTTGGAAAACGATCCGGATATTGTTTCGGTAATAACCACTTCGGCGGCCTTGGCTTTAGCCGGCGTTCCCTGGAAGGGACCGGTCGGCACGGTCAGGGTTGCTTTAAAAGAAAAGATTCCTTTTATCAATCCGACGAATACGGAAAGGGAATTTTCCGATTTGGATTTGGTTGTTTCGGCGACTAAAGAGAAAGTTTTAATGCTTGAAGCGGGCGGAAAAGAAGTTCCCGAAGATTTGGTTTTGGCCGCTATCGCTGCCGGGAAAAAGGAAACGGAAAAGATTATTGATTTGATTTTGGATTTACAAAAAGAAGCCGGCGTTTCCACCCGGGAAATTATTGTTGCCCCCGAAGATAAAGAATTTAAGGCTCAGGTTAAAAAAATCGTTACTCCGGAAAGGATCAAAGAAATTATTCAAAAGAACGCCAAGGGCAAAGAAGGCGGCAACCAGATAGAAATTTTGGTTAACGAAGCGGTTGAGACCTTAGGCGAGGAAAGAAAGAAAGAAATCAGGAGCCTGGTGGACAAGTTGTATAAAGAGCAGGTCAGAGAGATGATTTTAAGCGGGGAAAGACCGGACGGCCGGAAAGTTGATGAAGTGAGAAAAATTGAAGTCGAGGTCGGTCTTTTGCCCAGGACACACGGAAGCGCGATGTTCCGGCGGGGCCAAACCCAAGTCCTTTCCGTAACGACTTTGGGAACTCCTTCCTTACACCAATTGATCGAATCGGCGGAAGGTGAAGAAGTTAAAAGATACATTCACCATTATTCAATGCCTCCTTACTCGGTTGGCGAAACCGGCCGGATCGGTACTCCTTCCCGAAGGGAAATCGGTCACGGCGCTTTGGCGGAAAGAGCGGTTGAACAGGTTGTCCCGATGAACGACAAATTTCCATATACAATCAGGGTAGTTTCCGAAGTTTTGTCGTCCAACGGCTCGACCTCAATGGCTTCCACTTGCGGTTCAACTTTATCGTTGATGGACGCCGGCGTTCCTATTAAAAATCCGGTTTCCGGTATTGCCATGGGTTTGGTTACCGGCAAAGACAAAGAAGTTATTTTAACGGATATTGCCGGGATTGAAGATTTTAACGGCGATATGGATTTCAAGGTAGCCGGCACGAAAAACGGAATTACCGCAATTCAATTGGACGTAAAAATTGACGGATTAACCCCGAAATTGATTGAGGAAACTTTCGCCAAAGCAAAAATCGGCCGGGAATTCATTTTGGAAAAGATGCTGGCGGTTTTGGCTTCTCCGAGAGAAAAAATTTCCCGGTTTGCGCCGCGGGTATCGGTATTACATATTGAACCGGAGAAAATCGGCGAAGTCATCGGTCCGGGCGGCCGGGTAATCCGCAAGATGATGGAGCAAACCAATACCCAGATTGATATTGACGATGACGGCACGGTCAGCGTTTCCGGAGTTGATGATCAGTCGGTCGGGGCGGTTATTTCCCAGATTGAAGGAATAACCCGCGAAATTAAAGCCGGAGATGTTTTTGAAGGAACGGTGAAAAGAATTCAGCCGTTCGGGGCTTTTGTCGAAGTTTTACCGGGCAGAGAAGGATTGGTTCATGTTTCCCAAATGAGCACGGAATTTGTTTCCGATCCCAATAAAATTGTTTCTTTGGGCCAGCAGGTAAAAGTCCGGGTTTCGGAAATTGACGAGCAACACCGGATAAATCTTTCCATGCTTTTCGGCGAGGATGCCAATAAAGCGCCCAGACGGAATAATAATAGCGAAGGTTTTCGAGACAAAGGCTTTTTTCCCGCTACCAGAACCGGTTTTCGTTCCAGCGGCAGACCGGGTTTTGACCGCTCCCGCAATTCCCGTTAAGGGTCTAATTTAAAATTCTTCCGGAAAGTTGTGATAAGATTAATTTATGGATAATCCAGTCGATTCTTCTTCTGAAATTACCAAATTGGAAGAAAAAATTAAAGCTACGATTTTACCTCCGGAGTTAAAAGAAAAAGCCGACGAGATGATTAAAGGGGTTGGCCGGCTAAGCGGCCAGGCCGGTTATTCTTTGGAATACGAGCAGGTCAGCCGTTATTTGGATTGGGTTGGCAATCTTCCCTGGACCAAAAGAAGTGACGATATTTTGGATTTGGATCACGCCCGGAAAATTTTGGACAAGAACCATTACGGCCTGGAAGAAATAAAAAACCGGATTTTGGAATACCTGGCGGTTTTAAAGTTAAAATCGGGTTCTTCCCAAACAGCGGAAAGCGTGCCGGCCAAACAAAAATTAATGAGAGCGCCGATTCTTTGTTTTGTCGGCTTGGTCGGAACAGGGAAAACAACCATTGCCTATTCTATTGCCGAAGCGATGGGCAGGAAATTTGTCCGGATTCCTTTTGGCGGTATCGGCGATGCTTTATATTTACGCGGCCAATCAAGAGCTTATCCGGAAGCGGAGCCCGGTCAGATTATTAAAGCCATTCGCCAGGCGGGAACCAAAAACCCGGTCGTATTATTGGATGAAATTGATCGGGTGGTGGAAGCGAGCCGGACAACTATCATGGGCGTTTTGGTGGAACTTTTGGATCCGGAACAGAATGCGGCTTTTACCGATCATTTTTTGGATTATCCTTTTGATCTTTCGGAAGTTCTCTTTATCGCGACATGTAATAATTTGGGTAATATTTCCACGGCGGTTTTGGATCGGCTTGAGCCGATGCAGATGCCTTCCTACACGGACGAACAAAAAATAATGATCGGCAAGAGTTTTGTTTTACCCCGAATGATACAGGAAAGCGGATTAAGCAAAGACGCCTTGGAGATTGAAGAATCTCTTTGGCCGAAAATTGTCCGGCCTTTGGGTTATGATGCCGGCATCAGGACTTTGGAAAGAACCATTAACGGTATTTGCCGAAAAGTGGCGAAGTTGATTGTTGAAGGGAAAGGAAGCAAATTCAGATTAACCCAAGACAACATTAAAGAATTTTTACCGGGATGGTAGAGAAATAGAGAACAGAGAACAGAGCAAGAGCAGATTTTTACTTTTACTCTTTTACTCTAACCTCTTTTACTCTTAGAGTTGTAGATTATGGGAGAGATGGAAATCAGTCTGGCGGAAATTGCCCAACGGGTGGCAAATTGTCAAAAGTGCCCCCTTTATAAAAACACGACCAAACCGGTTCCGGGAGAAGGAAATCCGAAAGCGGAAGTGATGTTTATCGGCGAAGCGCCGGGTTTTAACGAAGATCAACAAGGCCGGCCTTTTGTCGGCCGGGCGGGCAAGCTTTTGGACGAGCTGCTTTCGTCAATAAAAGTGGCAAGAAGCGATGTTTTTATCGCCAATGTTGTTAAACACCGGCCGCCGGAAAACCGCGAACCGCTCCCAACGGAAATTGAAGCCTGCCGGGAATATTTGGACAGACAAATAGAAATTATCCAACCGAAAATAATTGTTACTTTGGGCCGCTTTTCTTTGGAAAAGTTTATCCCGGGAGTAAAAATTTCCCAAGTTCATGGTCTGGCCCGTTTCGTTGAGATTAACGGAAGAAAAATAATTATCTTGCCGATGTTTCATCCGGCGGCGGCTTTAAGAGGCGCCGGGGTAATGAATATGCTCCGCCAGGATTTTTTAAAAATTCCTCAGTTTTTAGATAACCAGGAAAAAGTTCCGCTGGAAAATTCGGCGACAAAAGAGGAAAATACTAAAGATAACGGTTCACAGCTGACGTTGATTTAATTATTAGAAAATTTAAAAGATCAACGGATTAACGAATTAAAATATTAAAAAATTAAAAGATAGAGTAAGAGTAGCAGGGTTTAAACGAGGTATTTTGCACGATGAACTGTTTAACAAATACTTATGAAAAACGAAAATAATAATTTTTCCAAGTTAAATAAATTAGATAAGCCCCAAGGAAATAATTCATTAAAAATAATTTCCCTGGGCGGGTTTGCCAGTGTTACCGCCAATATGTTTGTTTACGAAACCAGCCGGGATATTTTAATTGTGGATTGCGGTGTCGGTTTCCCCGAAGAGGAGATGATGGGTGTTGATTTGGTTATCCCGGATATCTCTTACCTTAATGATAAAAAAGAGAAAATCAGGGCGGTTATTTTGTCCCATGGTCACGATGACCATATCGGCGGCCTTCCCTATATTTTGCCCCAACTGCCAAAAAATCTTCCGGTTTATGCTCCCAAATGGGCGCTGGCTTTATCCCAGATGAAATTGGAAGAATTCGGAATTTTTGCCAACCTTAATGAAATTGACCAAAAAACCAGTTTAACCTTGGGAGATTTCAGGTTGGAATTTGTTAAAGTAACCCATTCAATCCCCGATACCTATCATATTCTCTTGAAAACTCCGATTGGAAACTTTTATCACGCTCCGGATTTTAAACTTGATTTGATTCCGGTTTTGGGCCAGCCGGCCGACCAGGTTAGGATTCAAGAGCTGGGGAGACAGGGAATCACTTGCTTGTTGTCAGACAGTTTAGGCGCGGAAAGACCGGGTTTTACTCCGGCGGAAGCGAAGTTGATTGAGATGTTTGAGTCGGAGATAAAAACTTGTTCGGGTAATTTTTTTGTAACCACAATTTCTTCCAATATTTCCTNNTTCTTCCAATATTTCCCGCTTGAAGCAGGCAATTGACGTTTCCGTCCGCCACGGAAGAAAAGTTGTTCCGGTTGGTCGTTCTATCGAGAAAAATTTGGAGTTGGCGGATAAATTGAAATACTTGGCTTTACCGAAAGAGGTAATGTTGACCAAAAAGCAGGTTAAAGATATTCCCCAAGGCAAATTAACTTATTTGGTTGCCGGCAGTCAGGGGCAAATTGGTTCGGCCCTAGATCGGATTGTCGCCGGAGAAGTGGATTCGGTCAAAATTAAGAAGGGCGACAAGGTTATTTTTTCCACCGATTATATTCCCGGCAACGAAACGGCGATTCGCCGTTTAATTGATAATATTTACAGATTGGGAGCAGAAGTAGTCTATTCCGATATTCATGATCATATCCACGTTTCCGGTCATGGATCCCAAGGTGATTTGGGAAAGTTGATGGAATTAATAAAACCGAAATATTTTTTGCCCATAGGCGGCAACTACCGGAATTTGGTTAACTATAAAAAGCTGGCAATAAGCCGAGGTTTTAAGGAAAACCAAGTTATTTTGGCTGACGGCGGTATGGTAGTTGAGTTTTTTAGTGACGGCAGCGTTAAAACCAATAAAAAAATTGAGACCCGCCAGGTGATGGTTGACGCTTTGGGGGTCGGGGATGTCGGCAATGTTGTTTTAAGGGATCGGAAAATTCTTTCGGAAGAAGGAATTGTGGTTATCGTCTTGCCGATTGACCAATCTTCCCATACTCTTGACGGCGAACCGGAAATTGTTACCCGGGGATTTATTTACATCAAAGAAAATCTGGAATTTCTAAAGCAAACAAAGAAATTCACCAGCCAGGTGATTGAAAAAACCAAAGGCAAAAGGATGGATTACCGTTTTGTCAGGAATAAAGTTCAGGAAGAATTGGAAGAATTTTTCTTCAAATCCACCGGCCGCAGACCGATGGTTTTACCGGTTGTGGTTGAAGTGTAAATTGGCCAAATTTTACTTAGGAAGTTTCTCTGAAAGATCAATAATCGTATGCATCAAAGAATCAACCGTAATTATAGGATGATATTGTTTTTGAGCTTTTTCTCCCCATTTGGACCATCCGTTTATATCTAAATTTCCGCGGGAATCGGTTCCTTGCATAATGTAAAAAACCAAATCGTGTACCAAGCTTTGATAAACGTCATCCGGGGATATTCTCCGATCTTCCCGGTTTGCCAGAAAAACGGAAAGCACCAGTTCGTCTTTTAAAAGCCTTTTTACTTGGCGAACCGTGGCAAGATTTCCCGGTCCTTCCAGGTACGGATTAGGGTTGCGATAGGCGCCAAATTTTAAAGCTTCTTCTTGTTGGTCAAAAAGCTGAACTTTAACGCCCGCCCTTTCCAATGAATTTACAATTCTCAGAACATCTTCTTCGGTTATTTTTTGGGAATTCCTCAATGCTCCCATATAAAGATTTATTGCCTCACAAAACGGAGGAAACCTGGAAAAGTTTTTAATAAGATAATCCAAATCTTTTACCGCTGTTCTATGGGCTACTTTTAGACCGGGTTCGATTTGATTATAGTCAAAATTATTTTGGAAGTTGTTGCGAAATATCTCTAAAGTAGCCGGGGACAATTGTTGCGAGAAAGAAGGCGAATTGAATTCAGACCCGGAAGATCGTCCGGTTCGTTCTATCGCCTTGTGCATCTTGAAAAGCTCTTCACGGGCGGAAATTTCTTGAGTTTCAGGTGAATCAATCATCTAAATAATTTAAGAATTAAGAAAAATTATATGCTAAAATAGCGATATGCGCTACAGTCAACTTTTTGGCAAAACCTTAAAAGCCGTTCCGGCCGAAGCCGAGGCAATCAGCCACCAATTATTAATTAAAGCAGGTTTTATTGACCAGGCATTGACTTCCGGCGTTTATACTTATTTGCCTTTGGGCTGGCGGGTTTTTAAAAAGATTGAGCAGATTATCAAGGAAGAGATAAACGCTATCGGCGGCCAGGAATTATTTATGCCGACTTTGCAGCCCAAAGATCTTTGGCTCAGATCCGACCGCTGGGACCATATTGACCCTCCCCTTTTTAAATTGAAAGACCGCCACGAAAAAGAGTTGGCGATGGCACCGACCCACGAAGAAGTGATTACCGATCTAGTCGCCCGGTTTGTTCATTCCTACAAAGACCTGCCTTTGGCTTTATACCATATTCAAAACAAGTTTAGAAATGAGATGCGTTCCACCGGCGGACTTTTAAGAGTCAGGGAATTTTTTATGAAAGATTTATATTCTTTTCATTCGAGCTCCGAAGATCTGGATCGATAAGACGAAAAAGTTTTAAACGCTTATAAAAATATTTTCCGGCGCTGCGGTTTTGAGGTCAAAGTAGTTGAAGCCGTTTCCGGCACCATCGGCGGTAGTTTTTCCCACGAATTTATGATGGTTTGCCCGACCGGCGAAGACACGGTGATTGCTTGTACCAAGTGCGATTGGGCGGCTAATATTGAGAAAACGGAAACCCAAGCTTGTCCGTTATGCGGTCAACCGACCAAAAAGGTCAGAAGTATTGAAAACGGCCACATTTTCAAATTGGGAAGTAAATACGCGGAAAAACTGGGAGCCTATTTTACGGACAAAGACGGAACGAAAAAAGTGATCTACGGCGGTTGTTACGGAATCGGTTTGGGCCGGTTATTGGCAACGACGGTTGAAGCGCACCATGATGAAAAAGGTATTGTCTGGCCAAAATCGGTTGCGCCGTATCAAGTACAACTGATATCTCTTAGCAATCAACAGCCAGCAGTCAGCAAATTTGCGGAGAATATCTACGAGAAACTGGAAAAGGCGGGAGTTGAAGTGCTTTATGACGATCGGGAAGGGGTCTCGGCCGGGGAAAAATTTGCCGATGCCGATTTAATCGGAATTCCGGTTAGGCTGGTAGTTAGTGAAAAGACAGATAACAAAGTTGAATGGAAAGAAAGAAAGAGTCAGGAAGTTAAATTAATTACCCCAGAAGAAGTTGCTGAAAGATTAACTGAAGAAAAGTAAATAGGCCTGAGATGATTGTTGTGCTATACTTTTAATATGGCCAGATCCAGGAACAAAGGTTTTTCCAAAATTCTCAGGCGCTCCTTTCGCTTAAAGATCAAGAAAAGATCAATTTACTCGATTGCTACCTTGATTTTTTTAGGGATAACGATTTTTATTGTTCTTTCTTTCTTTCGCCAGGGAATTTGGCTTATCAGGTTCAACGATTTGTTAAATTATGTCTTCGGTTGGGGAATTTATTTTTTGCCTTTTTTCTTTTTGTCTTCGGCTTTGTTGTTGACAAAATTCCGGACGCCGATCGGCCAGCCGAATGTTTTAATCGGCGGCTTGCTTTTGTTTCTTTCCCTCTTGAGCTTGACAAAGGCCGGCGCTTTGGGCGGGGAGATTAATTTACAGATCAGCGACCAGATTACGCCTTTCGGTTCGGCTTGAATTTTTTTAGGCAGTGCCTTGATTGGTTTCATTGTTTTTTTCAATACTTCTTTAGACCAAATTATCGTCAATTTGGCGACGTTTGTTGGAACGGTAAAAAAATATCTTTTTGGCGGTAAAAAGGAAAAACCGAAATTTTTGACGGAAAAACCGGCTTTGCGGGTTTTGGAAAGAGGAGCAATTATTCAGGATTCCCGTGAGGGGTCTAAGCCCAATTCCGCTCCGGCAACCGCGGTTGCGGCCGATCTTATCTCCGCGCCAGCGGCCAATGTTCCGGGTGCCCAGGTAAAAATTTGGAATTATCCTCCTCTTTCCATTCTTTCGGAAAGTTTTGGCGGCAAGGCGGATCGCGGAGACGTTAAGGAAAACGCGGCCGTTATTGAAAAAACTCTTGATTCTTTCGGCATTACTGCTCATGTCGTTGAAATAAACTATGGTCCGGCGGTTACCCAATATGCCTTGGAAGTTGCTTTGGGAACCAAATTGGCCAAAATTACTTCTCTTTCCAATGATTTGGCTTTGGCCTTGGCTGCTCCGACCGGCCAGATCAGAATTGAAGCGCCGATTCCGGGCCGGTCGTTGGTTGGAGTTGAATTGCCCAACCGTTCTTTGGAATTTGTTACCTTGCGCCAGATTTTATCCAGTGAGGAAATGAAAAACGCCAAATCCAAGTTGGTTATTCCTTTGGGCCTTGACGTTTCCGGCAAGCCTAAGGTGGCCGATATTGGGAAAATGCCCCATGTTTTGATTGCCGGCCAAACGGGAAGCGGGAAATCGGTTTTACTTAATTCCTGGATTGCCTCTTTTCTTTTCCGGACAACTCCCAATGAAGTCAAGTTAATTTTGGTTGATCCAAAAAGGGTGGAGATGACCCAATATAACAATTTGCCTCATTTATTAACCCCGGTCATTGTTGAGCCGGAAAAGGTTGTTTCCGCTTTGAAATGGGCGATGGGCGAGATGGACCGGCGGTATAAACTGTTCGCCCAGGTTGGCGCCAGGAATATTGACAATTACAATGAGCTTTCCGGCTTCCAATCTTTACCTTATATCGTTATCTTTGTTGACGAATTGGCCGATATTATTCTTTTTAAGCCGGCAGAGGTTGAAGATTGTATTTGCCGGTTGGCCCAGATGGCCAGGGCGACCGGGATCCATTTGGTCATCGCTACCCAGCGACCGTCGGTTGATGTTTTAACCGGTTTAATTAAGGCCAATATTCCTTCCAGGATTTCGTTTGCCGTTTCCTCCATGGTTGATTCAAGAGTAATTTTGGACGGACCGGGGGCGGAAAAATTGCTCGGCCGCGGCGACATGCTTTACATTCCGCCCGATCAGGCCAAGCCTTCCCGGATTCAGGGGGCTTACGTTTCCGAGCCGGAAGTTCAAGGATTGATTGAATTTTTACGCAAAACCGGAACAGAACCGGAATACGCCGAGGAAGTTGTTTCCCAACCGGTTTCGAGCGGAAGCTTTGGCGGTGGCGGCAACCAGGAAGGACGGGACAGTTTTTTCCAGGAAGCGTTAAAAATTGTTTGTCAGAGTGATAAAGCTTCTGCTTCGCTTTTGCAGCGCCGGCTTTCCATCGGCTACACCCGGGCAGCCAGAATTTTGGATCAATTGGAAGAGGCGGGAATTATCGGTCCGGCGGACGGCTCCAAACCAAGAGATATTTTGGTTAAAAATCCGGAGGAAATTTTATCAACCACTTAAACTTCTGAAGCATGAGAACGGTCGGGGAAATTCTTAAACAGGAACGGATTCGTAAAAATCTTTCCCTGGCGGAAATTGAGAAGCTGACCAAGATCCGTTTAAGGTATCTTCAATTACTTGAGGAAGACGATTTTGCCAAAATTCCCCAAGGAACGGTTTGCCGCGGTTTTATTCGTAATTACGCCCAAGTATTGGATTTAAGCCCCGAAGGGATTCTGGCCATATTCAGAAGAGATTTTATTGAGGACGAAAAAGGCCAAATTGTGGCCCGCAATTTTTCCACCCCCTTAACCAAATATAAATTTTCCTGGCAACCCCGGATGACCATTATCCTGCTTTCCGGATTAGGGATTGGTCTTTTTTTGTTTTTTTTGTTGCGGCAGTATTTAAATTTTGTCGGTTCGCCCAGGATTCTTCTCGAGCGACCGACCGAAGGAGAGATTTTTCGACAAAAAGAGATTTTATTTGCCGGGAAAACCGATCCGGACGCCTCTTTATACATTAATTCGGAAATTGTCAATTTAAGTTCTTCGGGCGAATTTCAAAAGATAATCAGCTTAACGGAAGGCGAGAACGAATTTATTTTGGAAGCAATTAATCGCCACGGAAAAAAGACTCGGTTGGTTCGGCGGGTCAATCTTCAACTTTAGCCGTATTACCGGTTGACAAGATTATTTTTTTTCCTTTAAATTAAGTTATGACTGCCCTGCCCGTTCAAATCCTTCTTTTTTTGACGGTTTTTATTTTAACAACAGTTTTAACTTTGTGCGGAATTCAGGTTTTCCATATTCTCAAGGAATTGCGGGAGTCGGTAAAAAAAGCCAATAAAATACTTGACGATTTCGGAATTATTTCCGAGTCGGTCGCCAAGCCGGTTTCGGGAATTTCCGGTTTTCTAACGGGATTAAAAAGCGGGACGGAAATTATCAATCTTCTTAAAGGCAGGAAAAAGGAGTAAAAGAATGACCGGCCAGAACGAAAGCAACAATCGGGATAACGGTTTTTGGTGGGGTCTGATTATCGGTGCGGTCGCGGCCGGCTTGGCGGTTTATCTTTTGGACAAAGACAAAGATCGGAAAGAAAATCTAATTGCCAATTTAAAAGAGGAGTTTGCGGATATCTTGGCAAAATTTAAAAAAATAGTTCAGGAAGAAAAAGTTGAAAAAGAGGAAGTCGGGAACGGGGAAACAGTTAAAAAAATCTTGTTGGCCAATACAAACGGATTGACCAAGACAAACGAAGACGATTTGGGCCGGTCCGGTAGCTTGAAAACAAAAAAATTCTTCAGAAAAAACGGGAAAAAACTTCATTAGTTGCCAGGCGGCTGGCTTCCGGCTATAATCTGAGTATGCTTGCCAGCCAGTTAAGGGAAAAATATTTAAATTTTTTTAAGGCTCGGGGTCACCGAATAATTCCCAGTGTTTCTTTAATTCCCGAAAATGATCCTTCGGCTTTATTTATTTCCGCCGGCATGCATCCCTTGGTTCCCTATCTCTTAGGCCAATCTCATCCTTCCGGTCAAAGGCTTTGCGGTGTTCAAAAATGTTTAAGAACCAGTGATATTGAAAGGGTTGGTGATACTTTTCATCAGACTTTTTTTGAAATGTTGGGGAATTGGTCCTTGGGAGATCCGGCTTCCCCGGGAGGAATCGGACCGGACGGCTATTGGAAGGAAGAAGCGATTCCTTGGAGTTTTGAATTTTTGACCAAAGAGTTGGGGATTGGGATTAATCGCCTTTCGGTTACTTGTTTCGCCGGGGACGATAACGCGCCCTGTGATTTAAAAAGCGCTGAAGTTTGGCGGAAATTGGGGATTCCCGAAAAAAGGATTTATTTTTTACCCAAAGAGGATAATTGGTGGGGTCCGGCGGGTCAGGTTGGCCCCTGTGGTCCGGATACGGAGATGTTTTTTGACACCGGCAAACCCGCTTGCGGCTCCGATTGCCGACCGGGTTGTTCCTGCGGAAAGTATTTTGAGATTTGGAATAATGTTTTTATGGAATATCAAAAAAAAATTAAGGAGCCGACCAAAAAAGGAGTACCAGTTGAATACGAATTTGTTTCCTTACCTCAAAAAAACGTGGATACCGGGATGGGAGTTGACCGGACAATTACGGTGCTTGGCGGCCTGGACGATAGTTATCAAAATGATTTACTTTCTCCTTTAATTAGCCGAATTGAGGAAATTTCTTCCCTAAAATATAGCCAAGAGAAAAACCAAAAGCCGATGCGGATTATTGCCGACCATTTGAGGGCGGCGGTTTTTTTGATTTCTGACGGCGTTGTTCCCGGAAATGTTGAACAAGGATATGTTTTAAGGCGGTTAATCAGACGAGCGGTTAGGCATGGTCGAAGAATGCAATTGGAAGATTTGTTTACCGCCAAAATCGGGGCGGCGGTAATTGAAAAAATGGCCGATATTTATCCGGAGCTTATATTAAAAAAACAGTCAATTTTTGACGAATTGACTAAAGAGGAAGAGAAGTTTATTCAGACGTTAGGCCGGGGAATTAAAGAATTTGAAAAGATGGCGGCGGGGGTTGATCAAGACAAAAAAATCAGCGGAAAAGAAGCCTTTTTTCTTTATGAAACTTATGGTTTTCCGATTGAACTAACGACCGAGATGGCCGGAGAAAAAGGCTTAGAGGTTAACGAAGAGGAATATCGTCGGGCAAGCGAGGAGCACCAGGAACAATCCCGGATCGGAGCAGAAAAAAAGTTTGCCGGCGGGTTAGCCGATCATTCCGAAATCGTTGTCAAATATCATACGGCGACTCATCTTTTACACGCGGCCTTAAGAAAAATTTTGGGCGAGGAAGTCCGCCAGGTCGGTTCCAACTTGACCGCGGAAAGATTAAGATTTGATTTTACTTACCCCCGGAAGCTGACCGAAGAGGAAATCGGCCAAGTTGAAGATTTGGTTAATAAACAAATTCAAGCCGATTTGCCGGTCAAGATGGAAATCATGAGCCTTGAAAAAGCGCGGCAAACCGGAGCCTTGGCTTTTTTTGAACAGAAATATTCGGACCAGGTAAAAGTTTACGGGGTGGAAGGTTTTTCCCGAGAGGTTTGCGGAGGACCTCACGTCAAGAGCACCGGTGAAATCGGTCCAATCAAGATCTTCAAGGAAGAAGCGGTCGGTACCGGAAAAAGAAGAATCTACGCCAAAATTGCAAAATAGCTTCGGAGTTTGCAATTGGGGTATTTGTTTGTGCTACACTGATATCGATTGTTTCTTTTGTTTTTGTTTAATCTTTTTAATAATAAATTGCAAACTTGAATTAAAAGCATGGACCTGTCCAAACTAAACGAAATCGTTTCCCGGCCCAAAGAAAAAATTCTTTACCTGGCTTTAAAGATTGAGGCGGAGAAAATAAAAAGCGCTTTTTGGACGATTGAAAAAGAGGGAATAAAAATTGTTGCCCAGGGAACAGAGGAAGAATGGGGAGGCGGTAAAGGAGAATTGGTCGTTGCCTGTGATGCCAGCATTGCTTCAGCGGTTAACAGCCTGTCGGAATTGGCCGGCAATATCCCCAACCGTTTAATTTTGGGTTTGCCCAATTCCTGGGTCCAGGACGGGAAAATTATTCGCGAAAGAGCCATTGATTTAAAATTCCTGACGGAAAAATTAACTCTTAAGCCTTTGGGTTTTTTGGTTAATCCGGAAGCCATTGGTTTCTATTTGAAAAATACGGAAAAGGATTTTACTTCGGCGATTTTGATTTATTTAAGCGCCGGTGAAATTGTGGTTACTCTAATTGAAGACGGTCGGGTTAAACAGACCGAAAATGTCGGCCGGAGTGATAATTTGGCCTTGGATGTTGAGGAGGGAATTTTAAGATTCAAAAAGACTCTTAATTTACCGGCGCGGATTTTGCTTTACGACGGCGAGGATTTGGAGGCCGCCAAGCAAACCTTAATTTCCTATCCTTGGCAACCGCCGATTGATGATCCCGATGAGAAAAAACCCGGCTTTCTTCATTTGCCCAGGGTAGAAATATTGGCCAAAAATTTTGATATTGAGGCCATTGCTTTTGCCGGTGCCAGAGAGATAACTAATGGAAAAGAAATCTTGCCCATAGTTTCCGGAGGGGAGGAAAAAAAGAAAGAAAATGAAGAAGAAAGAAGAGAACCGGCTGCGGAGAAAGAAACTATAGAGGAGGAAACAAAAGAAGAGCCAATGGCAGATCAAGAGCCAGTGGAAGAAGATTTTCCGGAAGAAGAAAACAACGAAATAGAATTTTTTAAAGACAGGGATATTTTAGCCGAAGGATCTTTTCCGGCAAGCGAAGGACCTCTTTCCGCAGTAAAAGAGAGTGCTGTTTCGGAAACCAATTTGGAGGAAGTTGATCAAACAGCGGTTAAGCCTGATTTAGCCAGGGTTGGGTTTAAAAAAGAAGGTAACGGTTTCCTTAAAAAAATCTTTGGTAAAATTTCCGGCTTTTTTCTCCAAGCAAAACAATCAATTTTTTTCCGTTTTTCCCCAAAGGATTCTCAAAAGGATTTTAGTTATCCTTCAAAGATCAATAACGGTCGTTGGCGATTTTTGCCTCTTTTGGGTCTTTTACTAATTGTTTTGTTTATCTTGGCTTTTTACTTTTTCGGCAAAGCGGAAGTTACTTTAGTCGCCTCCGAAAGCCAGGTAAGCCAGGAGTTTGAATTTTTGGTCAGTTCCGGAGACGGGGTAATTAATCTTTCGGAAAAAATTCTTCCCGGTCAATTAAAATCGGTTCGGGCAACCGGAAGCAAGACAGGAACCGTTATTGGGAAAAAGATAGTCGGAGATAAGGCGAAGGGTGAAGTGACAATTTATAACCGCACGGAGACGCCTCGGACTTTTGGTTCCGGAACGGTATTGGTCGGCCCCGGAAAACTGCGCTTTGTTTTTGACCAGGAAGTTCGGGTTGCTTCCAAGTCGCCGGATTTGGTCAGTGGAGTTGATCGTTGGGGCGAAGCCAAAGCTCAGGTTACGGCGGCCGAGATTGGCGCCCAATACAACGTGGCTCCGGCTAGCCAATTCGAATTTGAAAATTTAAGCAGCTCCGCCTTTTTGGCCAAAAACACGGTTGCTTTTGCGGGCGGAACCAGCCGGCAAATTCCGGTTGTTTCCAAAGAAGACCAGGAAAATCTGACCGCCGGCTTGATCAGAGATCTGGAAAGCCAGGCTAAGGAAAAAATTCAGACGGAAATCGGCCAAGGCGAAATTCAGGTTCCGGAAACTTTAATTTCCGAAATTGAAAGTAAAAATTTTGATCATGAGCTTCAGGATGAAGCAACTTCCCTAAATTTGGATTTAACCATTAAGGCCACGGTTTTAACTTTCAAAAAACAGGATTTATTGAGCTTAGCGGCCAATTTAATGTCTTCGGAAATTGAGCAGAAACCGGGCCAGGTGATTGACACGGAGCAATCGGAAGTCTATTTGCTTAAAACCGTGGAAAGCGGCAAAAAACCGCTTCTTTTAAGGGGTGGTGCCAAAATTGTTTTGAAGCCGGGGTTGGATTCGGCAGAATTGATATCCAAAATCCGGGGCAAATCTTTTAACTTTGTTCAGAAAACAGTCCTGACTTTTAGCGGAGTGAAACAGTCCCGTATTCAAATCTCTCCCGGTTTGTTTATGTTTCTTTCCCGATTGCCCTTTCGGGGAGAAAATATTTCGGTAAAGGTGGTTACGGAAAAAGATGGCCAGATATAAATACGTAAAAAAATACCCCCTTCTTTTTTTGGGAAAGAAGCCAGATTTTTTTTTAAAATTCTTTTCTCTGATTTTTTGTTTTTTGGGCGTTTTTTTGATGGCCAATGCGGCGGCTCCGATTGTTTCCTACCAGCTGCATCATTCGCCGGAATTTAACGAGCCGGAATTTATTTCGCCGGTCAGCCCCGATTCGCAAGTGGGCAGCCTTTCGGTTTTTAACCAGGTTTTAGGCGAGCAGGACCAGGACAACATGATTGATATTAAAAATTGGTTTCCCGAAGCGGTTTTTCCTTCCCCCAAAAAAGAAGCCGTTACCAGTTACAATCTTTCCATTCCTGTTTTGAAGATTAACGAAGCTTTGGTAAAGGTCGGGGTGGAAAACCTGGATAAAAACTTGGCCCAATATCCCGGGACCGGTATCCCCGGCCAAAAAGGGAATACGGTAATCTTCGGTCATTCGGTTTTGGCTCAGTTTTTTAACCCTAAAAATTACAAGACGATTTTTTCCACTCTTCCGACAATAAAAAAGAAAGACGAGATTTTATTGGATTACGACGGAGTTCGTTATACTTATCTGGTGGAGGAGATGAAGGAAGTTCAGCCGAACGATATTGAGATTTTGGCCCAGAGATTTGATGATTCGTATATTACCCTGGTAACTTGTGTTCCGCCGGGAACCTATTTAAGAAGATTAGTTGTCCGGGCGAAATTGATGCCATGAATATTTTGGGAATTGATTATGGCCGAAAAAAAATCGGCTTGGCAATAGGCGATAGCCGGACCGGCCTGGCAGAACCGTTAAAAACGATAACCAACCGGCCTTTAGTTGAACTGGCCGATTTAATCAAGGAATATCAGATTGACCTTTTTGTTTTAGGCTTGCCGGAAGGAAAGATAATTGAGGAAATTTTAGATTTCGGCAAGAAACTGGAAAAGAAATTTTCGTTGCCCGTAAAATTTTCCGATGAAACACTCAGTACTCTTGACGCCAGGAAGATATTAGGTAAAATTAAAAGGAGCAGACAATATCAAAAGAAGATGGAAGACGCTACCGCGGCGGCTGTTATGTTAGAATTATATTTAGAAAGGCAGGGTAAAAATGTTTAAAAACATTATCGCTCCGGTTCAGGCTTGGTTACTTTCAAAAGGACAATGTGTCGGTTGCGGCTCTCCTTTAAAACAGGGAAAAAGGGTCAAGAGAAACGACGGCACCGAAAAGGTAACTTGCAAGTGCGGCCGGGTCTTTATTTTTGACCCCAAGAAAAATACTTACCGACGGGCTCTTTTTGAGGAAGTATAAAATATTAAAATAACCTTCTTTGGAAAACAGTTACGGGGAAAGGAATTTTCTTCCTTTTCTTTCATAAGATCTAAAAAGGATGGCAAAAAGGAAAAACTTTAGCGGCTTAGTCGTTTTATTAATTGTTTTGAGTTGGTTGATAACCGGTTGCGTTGTTTGGTGGCTTTTGGCTCAGCAGCCGGTTTGTCGGTATTCCCTTAAAAGGAAAGAATGCTCTGAAAC